>Ga0366819_10032_pt1 | contig 87389 bp, 61 predicted proteins | sample TotcelFGM3001N15_FD_207091 | JGI IMG/M metagenome (GOLD analysis project Ga0366819, IMG submission 207091) | Enriched cells from coal bed in the Powder River Basin, Montana, United States - Total cells FGM rep3 HSBNCT.FGM.300.1.N15 ... | reverse complement strand
GCGTGGTAGTACTCCTGCTTGTTGTCCAGGATATCGCCGGTGATCTTCGTTCCGCGAAATCGTCCGAGTTTCAGCTTCGCCTGAGGATAGTCGGGCAGAAATCGTGTCCCGTACAGGACCTGGGCCGCCTGTGTCAGTTCGCCATCGCGGCGCAGACCCAGCCGGTCGAGAACGACGCCAACATCCAGGCTCGTACCGGCTGAAATCCGGCGGAAGCGGATGGCATCGTCGCGCGTGCGGAGAATCTCTTCGTGGTCGAGGTCACCCCAGTCGAACGCCGACCGCGACTTGGTTTTCCCAACGCCGCCGTGCATGGTCGCGCTGCAACCGCCGCTGCCGTTCAGCATTCCGCAGAGCGTTTCGCCGGCTCGGGGGAGCTGGGCCGTCGATGTCTTGTACTCGACGGAGGCAGATTCCCCGCCCGCAGCGATGGTCCGCAGCTCGTCGAGGATCATCCCTGTCATTCGTCACCCTCCTCACGGAGCATACCCCAAGACTCGTCGGAACCGATCACGAGCCGTAACTTGCCGGGCTCCTTGCCTTGTGTCAGTCGCTGCAGTATTTCATGGGGACTACCTTAGCTGCCCACCGCGACGACAATGGCCTCGGTTTGCTTGAATTGGAGAAACTCGGGATGGCCGGGTTCAGCGTAGGTCAGCGTTCCATCCCGGAAGCTGCCGTTCCAGGAGGCGACGATGGTGCGGTTACGGCTCGACACCTGGAGTAGACGCAGGGGTTCGACCTCCAGGCCGGTGTCGAACAGGATCTCTAGGTTGTCCAGCAACACCACGTCCCCCGGTACGGCGGCGATTGTTTCCTTCAGCAACCGCTCGACCTGTCGGGACCGCTGTGTGCGGGTCAGTTCGAGCATCTTCTTGCTCAACTCCAGATTGACGTTCACCGGTTGGCAGCCGAGCTTCTGCGCCACGGACTGCAAAGCGGCGGTCTTTCCTGAGCCGGGCGTACCCGCCAGGATGACAAGCCGAAAATACTGACTTGCTGCCTGGTGGAGAGCCTGCTCAAGTTGGTCGACTTCAACGTTCAATGACGCTACTCATTCCGGCAAACTAAAGTAGGCGCTAAAAGTCGAATTCTACCCCGTCCGGTAGCCGCTCACGACTGACCGGCCACTTGAGCTTCAAAAAAACTCGTCTTGGCTGGTCACGTGATACGATGTCACAACCCCGTATTCCCTGTCACTCAAGACGAACGCCAAAGCGCGAAGATTCTGCTTCGGCCTGAGTGCAGCGTCGACCAGGCGGTTTGGCTGGACACCGACGGGGCGGCATGTTAAGACGCTACGCTGTCAATTCACGAACGGCTTCAGGAGTTCGGGAACCGTCTGCCGCCACTCCAGTTGTTCCTGCAAATCACGACGCTCCTTCGCCAGCCACGCAAGAATCTGGCTCAGGTCGAACAAGGTCCTACACGACTGGCAAGCATTTCCCGCAGCCGGACGAAGGCCCGCATGATGGCGATGCTGACGTCGTGGCTCGGTCGCTGTGCAGCACGCTGGAGAGCCTCGCCACGCCGTGCTCGGTGAAAGTTTAGGGCAAGCAGCATAAAGGGCCTTAGTTTTTCTCGACCGCCCACCGGGCCGCTTGCCGTACCAGATCCTCCAGACCGTCGGTTTGCTCCAGATGCGGGCTGACAAAGACGACTCGTCCTTGGCCGTAGCGTCCGATAGCAACCGCGGGCGAGTTTGTCATCACGCCGAGCGGTGTGCCGTGCTCCGCCACTTCGCTACGAAAGAAAGCCAGCACCTCGTAGTCAGGTACGGCCTCCAGTTGGGCCGGTCCAATAATTGGGCCGTTGGCATAGCGCACGTCGAGCAGGCCCGGCCGGTCTCCCAAGATCTTGCGGCCCTGGGGGGTCAGCTCGATCTTGACGGTTCCCCTCCCGCGTTGCCACTTGGGAGAGATCGTCCTGGCATCAAAGATCTTTAGGCTCCAGTCAAAACCGCTCGTACACAAATACGCACCGGCGCAAATCCCCAGGTAGCCACCGCCACCGCCGACGAACGCCTTAACCTGACGACTGCCTTGTTCACCGATCGCCGCCGCTTCCTTGCTTGCGCTTCCCCCCGGAAAGATCACTAAGTCGAAATCGTCCAACGCGCCAGCGGCAACTTCCGCGGGGCCGACCCGACGCATGCGCATCCCGGCCGCCGTCAAGATCCGCTCCATCGCAGGTCCAGTCGCACCGGCCGTGCCTTCCGCGTCGTAGAGCGCGACCCACGTCTTGTCCGGTTCCGCGCGGCGTCCGATCGATCGGTCCACGTCCAGGTTTTGATCGAGCAGACCCACCTGGGCCAACAACGCATGGACCATCAGCCGATGCTGCCGAACGCGGCGCGACAGAGGTTGGCTGGGCGGCGAGGACGACGGGGCTTTCTTCTTGTCCACCTCGGAAGCCCCGTCGGCTTCCCGCGTGAATACCAGATCACGGCTGGTAGTCTCCAGGATCATCGCCCGCGCGCCGAGATGCACAGCGGCGCCGCGGGCGAGACTGCCGTCAACCGGGGGGCCCAGTTGCACAAACCGTTTTCTCTCGTCGCTGACGCTGGCGTTGACCGCGTCAAGTATCCTGGGGACCGCCGCCTCCGCTTCCGGAGAGGACGACACGATCACGCTGGAACCCACCGACCGTGATCCAGCGGCGCGGAACCCGCTGCCTTCGTGAAGGTCCACCAGCCAGTCCGGCTTAAACGATTCAACCCAGTCCCAGATCGCCTGGGCCGGCTCACCGCGTGCCTTCCCCGGCTGACCGGCGCGGGGGAAATTCCGATTTAGATTTCCCAGTGACGGCTCGACGTCGGGCGTCGTCCGCGTGCGCGCCGCCAAGGCCGGAGGATTCGCGCGAGGGAGCACGGCCAAAGTCCCGCACCGAATCGGCCAGTGCCGGATCTGATCCGCGGCTTCCGCCCCAGCGGGTTCATCCCCGTGCACTCCACCGACGATCACCACGGTCGGCCCCGGCTGATCGCTCTGCTGCACGTAGTACGGCGTCTCCCAACGCGTGCCTGGACTCAATACTTTCCGAGTCTGCCAACTATCTGCCCGGGCGGAGGGTGAAACCCAGACCAGTGCAAGACACAGGCAGAGGCAGAGGCGTCGAAACCGATAGGAAACGAGCAATCGCGGAAACGGAAGCATGTGCGCGGTCCTAAGAGCGAGTCAGTAGCAGAAGCAACAAACACATGATATCAACAGGCTTGGAGACGTGGGAGGAGATTCCGCTTCCAATTTTCTGTGCTGGCGGATGTCTAATCACGGGCGCTTCGTCGTTCGTCCGACCACGGCCAACGAGCTGACAAGTTTCTTCGCCATTTGACGGTGCCCCCTACGCCCGCCGTTTCGGCTTCCGCCGCGCAATCTTGCGATGCCGCACCGGTCGGTTACAATTCGGACTGTCATCCGCCCGATGACCGCGGTGCATCGAAGACGGATCCTCGCATCCTCTTTCCCCTTAAGAAAAGGTTCTGAAGATGACACACAGCCAGCCGAAATCGTCCGCGTCGCCGCCCACACGCCGCGAATTCCTCGCACAATCCGCCGCCCTGGCCGCCATGCCGGTGGCTGCCGGCTTGACGGTGCCCCGCAGCGTCCACGCCGCCGGCAGCGATCGGCTGCGGATCGGACTGATCGGGTGCGGCGGCCGAGGCTGCGGAGCGGCAGCCAGCGCGCTGAGCGTCGAGCCGGCCGCACAGCTGACCGCCGTAGCCGACGCCTTTGCGGAGCGGACCGAGTTTGCCCGCAATACGCTGGCGAAAAGATCGCCGGAACAAGTCGCGGTCGATGACGCCCATTGCTTCTCCGGTCTGGACGCTTACCGCCGACTGCTGGCCAGCGGTGTTGTGGACGTGGCCCTGCTGGTCGAACCGCCGCATTTTCGCCCGATGCACGTCGACGCTTGTATCGAAGCCGGGGTGCACGTGTTTGCCGAGAAGCCGATGGGCGTCGATGCCCCGGGCGTGCGGCGATTGCTGGCGGCGGGCGAACAGGCGAAAGAAAAAAAACTGAGCTTCGTCAGCGGTTTCGAGACGCGATACCGCCCGGGCGCGCGCGAAGTTATGCGGCGGATTCACGACGGCGCAATCGGCGAAATCCAGGCCATCCAATGCAACTACAACACCGGCTTTCTCTGGCATCGCGGCCGCCAGCCGGATTGGACCGAGATGCAGTACCAGCTGCGGAACTGGTACTATTTCACCTGGCTGTCCGGCGATCACAACGTCGAACAGCATTGCCACTTGATGGACATCGCCGCTTGGATCATGCGCGACGAGCCGCCGCTGGACGCGTGGGGCGTGGGCGGTCGCCAGGTGCGCGTCGAACCGAAGTGGGGCGACATCTTCGATCATCATGCGGTCGTGTACGAGTATGCGTCCGGGGCGCGCTGCTATGGAATTTGCCGGCAACAGGCGAATTGCTGGAACGACGTTTCGCTGATCGCCTACGGCACCAAAGGCCGCTTGACCAGCAGCGGCTTGAACCGTTTCACCTTGACTGGGGAGACGAACTACGAAGGCGAGTCCGACAAGGAGCATCCGGAGTCGATTACGTTTCGTGAAATGTTCGCGGGCATTCGAGCCGGAACGCCGCTGAACGAGAGCGTCCAGATCGCCCGCAGTACGATGCTGTCGATCCTGGGCCGCATGGCCACGCACAGCGGCCAGCGGATCCGCTGGGACGACGCCCTGGCATCGACCCTGGACCTGTCCCCCAAACGTTATGACTGGGATGCCACGCCGCCGATCCTGCCGGACGCCGACGGGGTATACCCGGTTCCGATTCCCGGCGTGACGAAGGTGCTGTAAGTTCGCGAGAAGGTACGCGGTTGTCTGCCGTTCAGCCGGATGCCACCGAGTTTGCCTTAGAGGCGAGGGCCGTACGGCAGTTGCGTTTCGGCACGCGAGGCTTTACAGTCGTAGAGGCGGCTGGATCGGGACCGGCTTGGTGCCGCTTCTTTAAGCGGCCGCCGGAAATTGACTTCACGGTACGACGAAAGGTTGACGACGATGAAAGCGATGACGATCCGCTTTACGGGCACGTTCTTGTTCCTGCTGGGCGCGTTTGCTCCGGCGGCGGAGGGTCCGCCGCGCGAGGGCCCATGGGTTTCGCTGTTCAACGGCAAGGATCTCGAGGGCTGGACGCCCAAGATCAAGGGCTACGAACTGGGCGACAACTTCGGCAACACCTTCCGCGTCGAGGATGGCGTGTTGAAAGTGGCCTACGACCAGTACGACGCTTTCGGCGGCCGGTTCGGGCACCTGTTCTACAAGGACAAGTTTTCGCATTACCGCCTGCGCGTCGAATACCGGTTTGTGGGCGACCAGGTGGCGGGCGGCCCCGGGTGGGCGTTTCGCAACAGCGGAATCATGATCCACGGCCAGGCGGCCGAGAGCATGCGCAAGGACCAGGACTTTCCCGTATCCATCGAAGTCCAGTTGCTGGGCGGCGGCGGCCAGGGGAAGCGCGCCACGGCCAACGTCTGCTCGCCGGGGACGCACTTTGTAATGGACGGCAAACTGGTCACGCGGCATTGCAACGATTCGACGTCCGAGACGTATCACGGCGATCAATGGGTGACCGTCGAAGTCGAGGTTCATGGCCACGGCCAGATCCGGCATTTCGTGAACGGAGAAAAAGTCTTCGAATACGAACAACCGCAACTGGACGAAAACGACGCCGACGCCCGCCGACTGATCGTCGATGGCAACAAGATGCTGCACGAAGGCACGATTTCGCTGCAGTCCGAAAGCCACTCGATCGAGTTCCGCAAGGTGGAAATCCAGGTGCTGAGGGAGTGACGAGATATTTCTGAGGTTGGGCCGCCATCCGCACGAGGAGCAACGTCATGTATCGTTTCGCTGTCAACTATCGGCTGCTGATCACGGTTTCGCTCGGCGTTCTCGCCAGCGCCGGAAGCATTTGTGGCGCAGAGCCTGCCCCGGTGCCGGGACCGGATGGCTGGGAACCGCCCTTGTACGGTTTTTGCATAGAAACGCACGACGCCAACAAACGCTCGCTGCCCGAGCAGGCTCAATTGCTGGGCGAATTGGGCTTCCCCGGCGTCGGCTATCCGTTGTGGTTGGATGGAAATCTGGAGCGAAACCTGCAGACGCTCGACGCGGCCGGACTGAAGGTGTTCCTGATGCACACCGCGGTGAACATCAACCCCAAGGAGCCGCCTTACGATCCGCGGCTGCGCGCCGCGATCCGCCAACTGAAAGGACGGCCGGTGACCGTCTGCGTGTTGCTGCGCGGTTTCAAACCGGGCGATCCGCAAGGCGAAGCAAACGCCGTGACGGTTCTGCGGCAGCTGGGCGATATCGCCGCCGAAGCGGGCCTGCGGATCTCGATCTATCACCACGTCAACGATTGGACGGAGAGCCTGTTGCACGCGCTGCACGTGGTCCGCCGGGTGGATCATCCGCAGGTCGGCGCGAACTTGAATCTCTGCCACTGGCTGAAAATCGATGGTGCTCGAGATTACCGGCCCGTGCTCCGCGAGCACGCGGACAAGATCTTTGCCGTGACGATCAACGGAGCGCAAGTCGGCTCGAGCACGTGGACCGACGGCCTGATCCAGCCGTTGGACCGAGGCGATTTTGACAATCGACAATTGCTGGCCACGCTACGTGAGATCGGCTATCGCGGCCCCATCGGGCTGATGTGTTACGGAATCCAGGGCGATGCCCGCGCGCACCTGGAGCGATCGATGAAAGTGTGGAAGAGCTGGGAGTAAACGGTTCATGACCAGAGGCGTCGCGCGGAAGGTTGTTTTTTCCAACGGCTTCGGAGATCGCCAACAGGCTGGACAGCTCGTTCCACGCGGCTGCTTGGCCCTGTTGCTGCTGTGCGCGGCCGCCGTGCCGGGTGCCGAAATACCGGCTCCGGTGGACGAAAAGCCGGTCGATTATGCCATCGTGGTAACAGGCCGCGAACTGCTCGAAGGCGTCTACGCCGACAGCCATACGCTGTTCCTCACCCGGACGCTGCGCAGTTCGGGGCTGCACTGCCTGTTTTCGATCAGCGTCGACGACAGCCCCGCGGACATCGCCGAGGCGCTGCGGTATGCATCGACCAAAGTTCCGCTGGTGATCGTCACCGGCGGGCTGGGTCCCACGGAGAACGACGTGACGCGCCAAGCGCTGTCCGAGTTCACGAGGATCCCGCTGTACGAGCACCCGGAAATTCTCCAAGACATGGAACGGCGGATGGGGGTCTCGCGGGACCAGTTGCGGGCCAACTTGCGGCGCCAATCGCAGATGCCGACGCGCGGCACGTACCTGAAGAATGCCGGCGGCTCGGCCGCGGGACTAGTGTTCGAGTTGGAGGATCGAGTCATCGTGGCGCTGCCGGGGCCGCCGCGCGAGTTGCAGCCGATGGTCCGCGACGAACTGGTGCCGTACCTCAGCCGCCGCTTCGGCACGCGCCCCCGAGGCTGTTCGCTGACGATCCGGTTCGTGGGGCTGGGCCAGTCGCAGATCGACCAGACGATGAAGGATCACGCGCCGTTGCCCGTCGGGGTGCTGGTCTCGTCGAATTTCGAGGGCGGCCGGGTGGATTTCACGTTTGCTTTGGCGGGCGACAACGCGGAGAATCGGGCGCAGCTGGAGGAATTAAAGCGGCAGACGGCCGAATGCCTGGGCGATCATATCTACGCCTACGACGAGACGACGACCCTCGAGCAGCACGTCGTGTCGCTGTTGGCCCAGCGCGGCGTCACGCTGGCCGTCGCCGAAGCGGGCAGCGGCGGCAGTCTGGTGTCGGCGTTGGACGGCGTGGACGATGCGGAGCGGACCGTGCTGGGAGGCTTTGTGTCGCGAACCGGCGAGCGTCTGCGACACCTGCTGCGCGTGCCGGACGAGAAATGGCAGGCAGCGGCTTCCCCGGCCGAACAGACAGAACTGCTGGCCGCGGCATTGGCCGCCGCGACACCGGCCCAGTGGTCCGTCGTAATCGGCGACGTGCAGCGAGACGAGCGAGGCGCGAGTTACGTCACCGTTGTGTACCGCTTTGGCGACGGCCGGCTGGAGAGCCAGCGCGTGGGAGTTCGCGGCGGCGACGTCGGCCGCGGGCAGCTGACCACCCAACTGTTGGATCAACTCCGGCTTCGGCTGCGGTGACGCCGCTCTCGCCGCATTGTGGCGCGAAGTTCCGGATCAAAGTAGTGCGGCTGACACGCTGTGTTCAAAGGAAACGACCCATGAGAACAGGTTTTTTGTTGTCTGCGATTGCGCTGACAGGGATGCTGGCGTTATGTGCACCTGGCGCGCGGGGCGCGGCACCCGATCCGGGCTTGCTCGGCTGGTGGCGGTTTGACGAAGGGGCGGGCGACTGGTCGGCCAACGAGGCCGATCCGGCGGGCGAAGCGGAACTGCACAATGCGTCGTGGGTCAAGGGCGAGTTTGGAACAGCGCTCCGCTTGACCGGCTCGGACAGCTACGTTGCGCTGCCGTCGATTCCCCAACTCGATGGCGCCGACGCGATGAGTTTGGCCGTCTGGGTCTACTGGGAAGGGACCGGACAGTATCCCAATATCCTGACCGGCGGCACGTGGAGTCCGGGGGGATTCTTGATCTTCGTGAGCAATCAGTCCTGCTCGTTCCGCATGGGTCGTCCGGGGCATCGGCATGGAACCGTCGGCGAAGCGTGGACGGAGACCTCGGCGCCCTTGCTGGCCGATCTGCCGATGAAGCAATGGGTTCACCTGGCGGCCGTTTTCCAACGGCCGCAGATCACGACTTATGTGAATGGCAAGAAGGTCGGATCGGCCGCGTGGGACTATCCGGTCGGGCACAGCGGCGATATGCAACTCGGGCGCTGGTCCGGTTCGGCCGGCCATCGCGGTTTGATCGACGACGTGCGGATTTACGGCCGGGCATTGGATAGCGACCAGGTACTGGCACTGGCCGATCCCGCCGGCCGCCAGAGCGCCGAGTATCGAGACCTCGGCCCGGCCCAAGCCGACGCCCAGGAACTCGTTCGCTTCGGAACCCGCTGGGCTACGATGGTCGTCGGCGATAACGGGACGATCCTGTCCTTGCAAGAGAAAGGCAGCGGCCGCGAACTGCTCGCCGCGCCGCAACCCGTGCTGGCGGTCGAGCAGGCCGCGGGGCGGCGCATCCAGGCTCGCCGATTGCGGCACGAGGACGGGTTGCTGGTGGCCGATTTTCCCCGCGGCGCCGGCAGCGCGGCGATTCGGATCGAGGCCAAGGATCAGTACTTTGCCGTCACGGCCGCCGCGGTCGATGTCCCCGAGGTTCAGCGGTTTACGTTCTTCCAGATCTCGCCGGCGCCGATCGAGTACATCGGCAACATGGCCGGCCTCGCTTCCGACGATGCGTCGGGCGTGTGCCTGCGCAGCCTGGCCCTGGAGGTCGATACTTCGTTTCACAGCCCGGCCCCGCGGTTCCGCGCCTCGACGACCGCCGAGCACGGACTGGTCGGGCACCGGATCGGCTTGGCCGCTGGACCGCGGGAGCATCTGATTGCCATGCTCCGCGAGATGGCGGAAAACGAGGCCGTGCCGAAATCTCGCTCGGGTGGCCCCTGGGCGATGGGTGCACCGGAGACCCGCGGTTCGTACCTGTTTGCCGACATGGCTGCGAAAGACACGGACGCTTGGATCGAATTGGCTCGTCGCGGCGGTTTTACGAACATCCACCTGCACGGCTGGTGGAACACGCTGGGCCATTACGAACCGCGAAAGGCCTACTTTCCCAACGGGTTGGAAGACATGAAGACGACGGCGGCGCGGATTCGCGCCGCGGGGCTGAAGCCCGGGATCCACACCTTGACCGCCTGCATCGATACGGCGGATCCGTGGGTCACACCGATTCCGTCGCCGGACCTGATCGCATCGAACCGCTACACGTTGGCCAAGCCGCTTTCGGCCACCGACACGACGATCTATGTCAACGAGTTACCGGGCGCGAATCACGACGTGGTCTGGAGCTATTCCGGCAACGGCAACGCGCTGCGCATCGGCGGCGAACTTGTCCGCTATGCGGCCATTTCGCGCGAGCCGCCCTACGCTTTTTTGGAATGCGAGCGGGGCGCGTTCAAGACGCAGGCCGCCGCCCACGCAGACGGCGTCGCGGTGGACTACCTCCAGCAGCGTTACTTGGCCTTCTACCCCGATCCGAAGAGCCCCTTGGCGGGTGAGTTGGCGGACCGCATCGCCCGGGTGTACAACGAGTGCGGGATGGAGATGATCTATTTTGACGGCTCCGAAGGCATGCGCAGCCGCTACGGGATTGACGCCATGCGGTGGGCCATTTTCCAGCGACTACACGGCGGCGTGACCGAAGCCAGTTGCTGGGGTCACAACAGCTGGTGGATCCATTCGCGCCTCGGTGCCTGGGATCATCCCGTATGGGCCATGAGGCAGTTTCACGATGCGCACATCCGCCAGGCCTCGCGATTTCGCCTGAGCGACCTGCTGGAGCCGCAACTGGGCTGGTGGGCGCCGCGCGGGCCGTCCAGCGTGGCACGCGGGCATTTTCCCGATGAAATCGAGTATTTCGCCGCCAAGAACCTGGCTATCGACGGACCGATGTCGATCCAAGGCGTAAGCGTCGCCGCCCGCCCCTGGAATGCCCGCATGGAGGAGCAGTTCACGATTCTGGGCTGGTACGAGCGGCTGCGTCTGGCTCGATATTTCGACGCGCCTACCTTGCAGCGTTTGGCCGAGCCAGGCGAAGACTTCCGGCTGCGATTGAACGCCACCGGCCAATGGCAGTTCGCGCCGGCCCACTTGGCAAAGCACCGCATCGGCGCATTGGGGAACGGTTCCGAACGCTGGGTGGCCGAGAATCCTTTTGCCGCACAGCCGCTGCGCGCACGCTTGGAGGCCCTCTATTGCGTCGCGCCGTACGACGACGCGGAGGCCGCCGTGCTGGCCGACTTTGCCGATCTCGACGCGCTGAACAACCGCAGCAACGCGGCCGGCGTGAACACCCGGATCGAATTGGAAACCAAAGACGTCAAAGCCGGCGGGCGCAGCCTGCGATTCCGCGCGGCGAACACCGGTGACAGCGCCCGCGGCGCTTGGGCTCAGATCGGCACGGTCTACGAGCATCCCTACTTCAGCATGATGCCCGGCGAGGCGCTGGGTCTGTGGGTCAAAGGCGACGGCAGCGGCGCGCTGTTGAACGTCCAAATCCGTTCGCCGCGCGAGTACCACGACTGTATCTCCGATCATTATGTCGACTTGGATTTCACCGGTTGGCGATACGTGGAACTGCTGTTGCGGGAACGCGACGCGGAACGGCTGTCGGATTACGTGTGGCCTTACAGCAGCGCCGGCGGCAGCCATGCCGTGTACCGGAATGCCGTGGATCGAAAGCATGTTTCGCAAGTCAACCTGCTGCTGAACGAAATCCCGGCCGGCGGCGAGGTCGATATCCTGGTGAGTCCGATTCATTCGCTGGCCACCCGCCGGGCCGAGTTGGCGAACCCGTCGTTGGAAGTCGGCGCGACGAAGGTGATCTTCCCGGTCACTCTACATTCCGGGCAGTACCTCGAACTGGAAAGCATGGACGAATGTGTTCTGTACGACGAGCGGGGCGAGTTGCTCAGCCGTTTTCAGCCACAAGTCGAAAAATTGCCGACGCTGGCCGAGGGTCCGAACCCGTTGCGGTTCGACTGCGCGGCGCCGCAAGGATTGAGCGCGCGGGCCGAGGTCACCGTCGTATCCTTGGGATCTCCGTTCGGCGATCGTCGACCAGATGCGGAAATCGACTGGACGCGTCTGGATCGCGAGTACGACATCCCGCGGATCATCTCCCGCACCGATGGCCGCGACAACGCCTGGACGATCGTCGGCCGAGCCGACAGGCCGGGAGACGAGGCCAGCAAACCTCCGTTGCTGGAGGTGGAACTCGCAGTCCTGCAGCTTGCCAAACCGGAGCAGCAAGCCGGAGCCGCACAGAGCGTCGCCGCACTGGACACGCCGATCCTCACGATCGGCGATCGCTCCGTACGTTTCCCTGCGCGGCTGGTAGAAGGCCAGCGGTTGGTTTGCCGCGACCAGGCTCTGTGGAGTGTCTTCAACGCCGACGGCACCGAGGCCGCCGCGGGCCGACTCGCCGATCCCTTCCCGCCGCTGTCGCCGGGAACGAACCGAGCCACGCTGGATTTCCAAGCGCAGCCCGCGCCGACCTTCCGCGTCGTGGTCAAGACGGCGAAGGTCTACCCCTGACGGCACCGTAGCACGCGCTGAGAGTTCCCAGCGGATGCCGCCTACTCGATCTGCTTCGGCCGCCAAACTTGGACCAATCGCCCGCCTGGTGGAACCGCCAGGTTCTGCCAGCGATCGATGTCCAGGGACACCTCCGCCAGAGCGGCGGTCGGCATCGTTTCGCGCTTGCCCGTTAGGTGCTGGACGAGTTCTTCCAGGCCCGGATTATGGGCGACTACCAGAACGGTGCTGCAGCTGTCATCGACTTCGCGAAGAACCTCGATGAATTGACTCCAACAGGCTTGATAAAGCCGACCGGTCGTTTGAATCTCTTCGGCACATCCGCACGTCTTGGCGACCTTGGACGCGGTCTTGCGAGCGCGTTTGGCGGTCGAACTGACGATCAGATCAGGGACTAGGTTACGTTCCCGCAGCAGCAATCCGATCCGAACCGCATCCCGCTTGCCGCGATCGGTCAACGGACGGTCGTGATCCGGCAAGTTCGGATCGTCCCAATTCGACTTGGCGTGGCGGAGGATGAGCAGGGTTTTCATGAGCATCTCGTGGATGTTGTGTCAAGATGGTCGCTTCTACGCCGGGGCAGCCGCCGGTTGCCGCTCGATTTTCCGCTTCTTGGAACGGTCCTCAGCCCAGGCGGCGGCGCCCATGACGGAAGCGTCGTCGCCCAATTTGGCGACCACCACCTGAAACATATTCGCCAGCGGCGGCATGCACGTATTGCGGGCCGTCGTGGTGACCGGTTCCAGGAACAGATTCGGCAACGCCTCGACCAGTCCACCGCCGAGCACGATGACGTCGGGGCACATAATCGTCACCAGGTTGCCCACCGCCATCCCGATCTTCTCGGCCGCGCGGCGGATGATCTGCTCGACCACCGTGTCCCCCTCTTTGATGGCCTGGGCCAGCATGGCGCTGCGGATTTCGTTCAGATTCGAGCCGATCGCTTGCCGCACATGGGGAGCCTCGCCGCGATAAGCGGCTTTGGCGACTTCGGCCGCAATCGCCAGACGACTGGCCTCGGTCTCCAAGCACCCGTATCGTCCGCATCCACACAGCTTTCCGTGCGAGTTGATCTGGATGTGGCCGATCTCCATGACCGAGCAATACTTGCCCCGCAAGATCTTGCCTTTGTAAACGCAGCCGCCCCCGATTCCGGTCCCTGGAAAAACGCCGACGGCGCAACGAGCCGACTTGGCTGCCCCAAAGCGATATTCGCCGTACACGCCGACGTCGACGTCGTTGGCGATGAAGGCCGGACAGCCGAATTCGCTCTCCAGGGCGTCGCGGAGCGGCATGTTCTCCCAGCCCAGATTGACGGCTTCCAACAGCTTGCCGCTTTCCATGTCCACGGGGCCAGGAAAACCCACACCAATTCCCCCCAACAGATTGCGGTCAATTCCGGCGTTTTCCAAGGCTTTGCGAATCGTCTTGACGATTCGCTCCAGCCCAGCCTCCGCCCCGCCGTGTTCCTTGGTTCGCTTCCGCTCCTGTCCGAGTTCACGAAAGTTTGCATCGTAGACTTTGGCCAGCATCTTTGTGCCGCCCAAGTCAAAGCCGACCCAACACGGCGGTTTCTGATCATTCATCATTTGTTTCCAGTCCGTCTAATCGCTGTCGACAATGCGACGTTTGGCTCCGGGCTAAAACGAGTCGCACATAGTTTTTATAGAGTAACAAGTTTTCGCTCTCCTGCGACCGGGTTCACGCGGCAAACTCCCACGAATGGAACGAATCGGGCCAGTTGCAGGTTGATCCTGGATGGGATAAACTTACCGCTTTGGCCTAGCGGCAGAACGCAATCACAATGGCGATCCCGTTCCACTGGGAATCCGCCAATGAAATGTAACTCGTTTTGCGGAAAGGACTTAGTACCTTTCTCAGATGTTCCTTTAAGTTGGTTTCCAGATTCACTTCAATACAGGGCACTGACACATGAAAAGAAAAAGATTGAGTTCTCAGGCTGGCCGTGCGATCGGATTTCTGATCGCCTTGGCGATGCTCGTTGGTTTTGGAGCCCTCGCCTGGGCCCAGGGGAGTCGAGCAGCGGTGGCCGTTCCGGCGGCTGCGGTCAGCGGCGGGGCAGGCACGACGGTGGTGGTGGTTTGGCTCATCGCCGTACTCGGTTCCATCGCAGCGCTGGTGCAAGCTTACAAGTTCTATGCGACCATGATGGAATGCGACGAAGGCACGGACCGCATGAAGGAAATTGCGGGCTACGTGCGGGAGGGCGCCAATGCGTACCTTTGGCAGCAGTACAAGGTCGTGGCGATCTTCTTTGCGGTGATCTTCGCGCTCCTGGTGGTTGCGGCGTACGTGCTGCACGCGCAAAGCCGCTGGGTGCCGTTCGCCTTTTTGACCGGCGGCTTTTTCTCCGGTTTGGCCGGCTGGTTCGGCATGAAGACGGCAACCTATGCGAGCAACCGCACGGCCGCCGGCGCCCAAAAATCGCTCAACGCCGGCTTGCAGGTGGCGTTTCGCTCCGGTGCCGTGATGGGGTTGACGGTCGTCGGTCTCGGACTGCTGGACATTTGCTTGTGGTTCGCGGTGCTGTATTGGGTGGTTCCGCTGGTCGTCAGCGATCCGGCCCAGCATCTCAGCTTGGTTGATATTACCGTGACGATGCTGTGCTTTGGGATGGGTGCCAGCAGCCAAGCGCTGTTCGCGCGCGTCGGCGGCGGTATTTTCACCAAAGCGGCGGACGTCGGCGCGGACTTGGTTGGAAAAGTCGAACAAGGCATTCCGGAGGATGATCCTCGCAATCCGGCGACGATTGCCGACAACGTCGGCGACAACGTCGGCGACGTGGCTGGGATGGGCGCCGATCTGTACGAATCGTATTGCGGTTCCATTCTGGCGACCGCCGCGTTGGGTGTGGCCGCCTATTCCGGATCGACTCTGGTCCCCGCCGGCATGGAACCGGTTGATGCCCAGCTTCTGGCTCTGCTGCTGCCCTTGGCGATCGCGGGAATCGGTATCTTCCTGTCGATCGTGGGAATCTACATGGTGCGGACCGAGGAGAGCGCGACTCAGAGAACGCTGTTAAAGGCTTTAGGCCGCGGAATCAATGCCTCGACCTTCCTGGTGGCCATCGCGGCGATCGGCTTGGCCTGGTGGTTGATGCCGCGGACCGAAGGCACCTTGATCGGCGGCGCCCTGCCCGGCGTGGCGTTCAGTGTGATCGTCGGGCTATTGGCCGGCTGGCTGATTGGAAAGTGGACGGAATACTCGACCAGCGACGAATACGGGCCGACGAAGCGGCTGGCGGACCAATCGTTAACGGGTCCCGCGACGGTCATCATCGGCGGGATTGCCGACGGCATGCTCAGCGTCTGGTTCCCGGTGCTGGTGGTGTGCGTCGGGATGGTCTCCGCGTTCGGGTTCGCGACCGGCTGGAATTTCGCAGACATGAATTACTTTGCTCTGGGCTTGTACGGCGTCGGCATCGCCGCCGTGGGAATGCTCAGCACCCTCGGGATCACGCTGGCCACGGACGCTTACGGTCCGATCGCCGATAACGCCGGCGGCAACGCGGAGATGTCGCACCTGGAACCGTACGTCCGGCAGCGGACGGATGCCTTGGACAGCCTTGGCAATACCACCGCCGCTACGGGCAAGGGCTTTGCGATCGGCTCGGCCGCTCTGACCGCGCTGGCTCTGTTGGCCGCTTACGTCGAGGAAGTACGGATCGGCTTCGAGCGGTGGGGCGAATCGACGGTGGCGACGGGCGGGGCCTTGGTGAGCGCTCCGGACGGATTCTACAAAGCATCCACCGGGTTCGTCATCCAGAAGACAGGGGACAAAACCGATACCTTCATGGCCATGCCCAGCGATACACGGCATCCGCTGATCGACGACAAGTGGTCCGCGATCACCTTTACCTCGAAAGAGCCCGGGACGATTCCCGCGGACATGCTGACGTTTGACGCGGCAACTCACACCGCCAAGTTCGCGGACACCGGATCGCCCTTGATTCGCGTCCACCACGCGACCTTGCCGGATTTCACCGCCTACTACGACGGCTCGGTGATGAATCCCAAGGTGTTGGTGGGCGTGCTGCTGGGCGCCATGGCCACGTTCGTGTTCTGCGCTTTGACGATGAAGGCCGTGGGCCGCGCCGCCAAGGGAATGGTCGAGGAGGTCCGGCGTCAGTTCAAGGAAAAGCCGGGCATCATGGAAGGCACGGAAAAACCCGATTACGCGCGGCCGGTGGCGATCAGCACCCAGGCCGCACAGCGGGAAATGATCCTGCCGTCCATTATCGGCTTGGCCTTGCCCGTGCTGACCGGTATTGTTCTGGGCGTCGCCGGCGTGCTGGGCCTGTTGGTCGGCACGCTGACCACAGGCTTCTGCTTGGCCATCTACATGGCCAACTCCGGCGGCTCGTGGGACAACGCCAAAAAGCATATCGAAGCCGGCGCGCATGGCGGTAAAGGCACCATGGCCCACAAAGCGGCCGTCGTGGGCGATACCGTCGGCGATCCGTTCAAGGACACCAGCGGCCCCAGCTTGAACATCTTGATCAAGTTGATGAGCATGGTCAGCGTTGTGGCAGCCGGATTGGTCGTCCGCTACAGCCTGGTCGCGCTGGGCATCTTCTAAGCCGACGGCTCGGTTTGAAGGCTCAAAACCATTGACGCGGAGTGCAGCTGCACTCCGCGTTTTTTGTCACAGTTTAGTTCTCCGCCCGCACTTTAGAATTACCTCTTGAATGCATCGAATACCCATTTCTCGTTTCCGCAAGATAATCCGTCAGTTGGCAAGCCGTCAGGCTCTCCCCCGGCTCGTCGTTGGACGCCATGTCCGGCCTATCGTCGGTAGACCTCCAACCCTGCCTTGGCGAGGATCTCCGGGAATTTGTGAACCGCTTCGCGATCGTACTTCTTGATGTCGTCGGCCAGTTCGCTCCAGGAGACGAGGCAGTTATGCAGCTTGCGCTGATCGTCCCGCGGCCCGTGGCGATAACCGGCGCGCAGGCGGTCGATGTTCCAGCGGCCATGCTCCAGTTCGGCCATTCTTTCGATGTCGCCCTCGGTGAAATCCTCGAATCGGTTTGGCTGTTCCACCTCGCGAACGGCGAATCCGCAGGCTTCCAGGATCTGCACTGCGTAACGAGCCTGGTCGCGATTGGCCTGCTGGTACGTATCCTGAAGCTTCGGCCACGGCTTCATGTTCTCCGGCAATCGCCCGGTGCTGACCGAGACGAAGTTCTCGTGGAACGCCGTTGCCATTTCTTCCAGCACCTCCCCGCCGAAAGTCCGCTCGGCCGGCGTGACAACCGCCCGCACCGAGGCGGCGTCGCAGGGGACCGGCAAGAGGTTCGGCAACCGTGTCCACAGCGGGTCTTTCAGCAAGGCATCGGCGGCACCGCCCGTGCCGATCACCACGGCCGCCGTGGCTCCGAACGTCAACGCCAGCCGGTATTCCACCGCGCTGACCGGGCCGCCGCCGAAGCCGATCAGGATGACGTCTTTCGGCTGAGTCCCCGCGTCGAGCAGGTCCGACCAACTGCGGAGTATCTGCTCGGGCGAGAATTCTTCCTGGCCGCAAATCACCAGTCGGTCGTAACGAGCGTCCTGAGGCGCGTCGTGGGGCAGACGCTCGGGGATGTAGCCGATCAGTTCGAATCGCTTGGCCCCGCGCGTCTCGAGCAAGGCCGCGATTTCGGCCACACAGCCGGGCACGCCTATCGCTGTGCCCCCGGAAATGACGCGTCCTGAAAAAGCTTCCAATGCCTTCTCCAACAGCGGACGCACTCCGGCCAGGGTCTCCGAAGCGATGCCCGCGGCCCCGCCTGCGACGATCAGCGCTCGTGTCGGCGGCTCGGCGGCGGCGCCGATTTCGCCCGGGGTCTTGCTTTTCAGCCGGTCGGCCACGGCCAGGAGATCGTGGACGCACTGATGCGACGCGTCGGGCTTCTTGCCGCTGTCCAGCGCGTAGAGCCAGGAAACCTCCGTCTCCAGCGCATCGGGCGCGATGCAGTGCTGGCCGTCCAGCACGTGCCGGATGCCCCGAGCGTAGTATCCGACCGCTTCGAACGTGCTCTCGAGAAGCAGGCTCAAACGCCCGGCCGTGAAGAACGCGTTCGGCAGCTCGATGCCGGCGGCCGCATGAGCCAGACACGTCTTGCAGGCTTCCCGGAGCAGCGTGCGCATGCTGGCCGGCAGGTCTGCTTGCGACGAGAAGCGGATTTCCAAGCCCAGCATGTCGGCCAGGTAGTAGGGGTTGCCCGGCTCGTGCTCGTGGGCCTCGCGCAGGCACTCTCGCGCCCGGTGCTCTTGGCCACGTCTCGACTCCAAAGCCCAGCCTAGCCGCCAGAGCACGCGGGCGTGCAGGCTCTCTTGCCTGCGCAGATGCACCACGGCGACCCGGTCCGGCTGACGGCAGACGGCCAGCGATTCCTCCAGCAACTGCACACCTCGCCGGTACTCCGCCGACTGAGGCCTCGCCCGATGGAGCTTGCACAGGGCGTAGCCCAGATCCTGGAGCAGTTCACAACGGTTGGCGTCGCGGACCTCGCGATGAGGATCGAGCGCCACGACGCCGCGATCGTACTCGCCGCAGGCCGCCAGCAACCGGGCCAGCTTCAACGCCAAACCGGGCTTTTTGGCGTCGTTTCGTTCGTTCTGCAGGATCAGGCTCTGAATCACGATTTCGTTCTCCACGTCCGTCCGCTTGGCAAAGGCCGTGTAGTTCGCGATCATGCCGTCCAAGTCGTCGGCCATTTGGTTGTACAAGCGATCCCCCTCTTCCATGATGGCCGCCAGCAAGGCCCCGGTCCTCCGCACGTCGAGCGGGAGATCGAGCGGGTTCTTATAGATCCGGTCGTGAAGCGTGTCGGCCCAAGCGTGCTGGAGCCAAGTCCGTACCTGGATTTCAGCCGGCCGCGTGTCAATGGACTTCTGTTCCTCCTCGGTAATACCCAGTACTTGGCAGCGATCGGACCGGATTTGAATGACGTAGTGCATGTCGCGGTAGCCGAACTTGTCCTCGCTGAGCGAGAGCCCCTTGTCATCCGATTCGAGGATTTCGAAATGGGCCTCGATGAACTGCCGCACGGCCCGCACTTGTTCGAGCGCTTGGACGATGACTCGCGCTCCGCAGAGATCGGTCATCTGATTGACGGGATCTGGATACTTGGCAAACTTGCGGGCGCACTTTTCGGCGAAGCTGGAAATAGCTTTCGCCCGGGACTGGACGAGGGCTTCGGGAAAGGCGACGGCACAGCCTCGTTCCAACACGCGTTTGAGGACTGCGGCGTAGGTTTCGTAGGCGGGGTGCTCTTGCGTGTATTTCTCGATTTGGTCGCGGTGCTGCTCCGGCGTGATCCGCTGAGTCTGATTCATTCTATCGTCTCCTGGAACGGTTTTCGAAATCTTCTCCCACGTCGATACGGACCTCGCAACGTCAGCGTCAAGATCGGATCGGCCCTCTGCGGACTGCAGTCGAACAGGAAGAAACAAAGGCAACGGAGGCTGCGCCCACTCAGTTCTCTCTGTTCCCTCATGTTAAGGATTGGATGGTCCGGTTGCGGCCGAGCGCATCGAGTCCGTGCTGGCTAATCTTCCTTTCCCGAGGCTTGAAGCTTCTTACAATAATCGACGACGAACTCGCGGAGTTGCCCGTGGAAGTCCAGCGTGGCGAGGTCTGCCGACGGTATCCAAGTGAGGTCGTCGTGCTCGCTGCTGAGCGAGACTTCGCCGCTCACTCGGCGCGCCCGCAGCACGAGCACCGCCAGTCGCGAGCCCGGCATCTCGTACTCGGTGGCCCCGGCGACGCCTTCGAGGGCGACGGTCAAGCCGGTTTCTTCCTGCACTTCCCGGACCAAGGCCACGTCAAAGCTTTCGCCCGGATCGACTTTGCCGCCCGGCAGGTCCCAGGCGTGCTTGAACTGTTTCGAGTCCATCGATCGACGGATGGCCAGGATCCGGTCCTGATCGTCGGCGATCAGCGCCTTGACGGCGAGGGCAAAAGGTTTGCCGGGTGCTTGTTCTTGTGACATGGTAAATCCGGTTCGTGTACAGGTCGGAGACGCTTTCTACGCAGTGTCGTAGTCGAGTGGAGTCGCCAACTACGCCCCCACACGCTCGCGATTTGGGTTCCTGTTAAGGATTCGACGGACCAAACGGGTCCATCGATCCCGTCCTTTCCATGGGCTCCGCGGGTGATTTCTCGACCCGCACCAGACTCTGAACGAGAGTTCCAACCGGACGCTTCGCCTGCATTTCCTGCTGCAAAGCTCTAGCCTTCGGGGCCAAGTCGTTATTGACCGATGCGAGTTGAACGAGTTGGTCGTTTATCAAGTGCCACAAAGGAGGGTTCTCTCGCTGAAGAACCATCAGGACCTCGACCACATTCGACCTTGGACAGCGGTCCCGTTCCGAGAAGAGGCTCGTGGACGACGCGGCGCGGAAGGGTGAAATCGGATCACCGTAGTAGCAGAAGAGCGACAACGTGGAGGCGTCGAAGCCGTCCGGTACCGAACCGCACAACGTGGCACGCCCGTAGGCCGACGTCGCATCATGGCTTTTTAGGAGCGAGACAAGCACGGCACGGGCCGCGTCCTCCAGATGATCCTGAGCCCCAGACTGAAGCTCTGACTTCGCTCGGCCCTGGTCTATCGGCTGAAAAAGCGACCCCAGCCGGTACAGGTGATCGCAATACACGTCCTGACTCTTTCCATCCTCAGAGTTGATGCGAATACAGATGGCCAGCAGGTGGTGGACCTCAACGAGGACGGGCTCACTGACCGTCAATTTCCGTCGGGGATCGATTAAGCCAATCATTTTGTCCGTAGATGATTTGGGCGCAGGCACCTGGTGGCTGGTCCAGCAACCGATCCGCACGCGGAACAGTTTCGCTCGGTTGGGCTGCATCACCTCTGCTTTGCCTTCAGGCAAAAGGTTTCCCGATGTGCAGGGAGCGATTTGATCTCTGGCTCGCAAGGCATGAACAAACATGAGACTACCGAGGAACATCGGCTTTTCCTCGACGCGAAAAACATCGACTTTATTAGACGAACCAGCGAATGGGTCAGACACTTCCGAGCCAGGACTGATGGGACCGGATGAAGGTGGTGGCATCGAATTATAATTTACGACCTCCACCGGCTTCAGAGTGGTCGTTGGTTTGACCTCCACGGAAAAGATACACTTTGCGGATAGCTCGAAAGGATCGACGGCCGCCACGACAATCTCCGCAAGGCCGGACTGGCTGGGGGCGAAATACAAATTCACCTTGCGTTGTTCGGTAATATCGGCCGTCACGACATCGGGATTCGTGTTCTCGATGACTTTGTACTGGAGTTCTTGACGCGGCGTGTCGTCATCGGCGAAGACGGCCGCAAGATCAGCGTACTCGTGGCGCGGCGGCGAATTCTCCTCAACAGTGAGATTCTCGATCGGCTTCGCGACATGAGGCGCTATGGGCTCGGCGATTCGATCTTCGTAGCAGGGGACGATGCCAAGGAGCAGAACCTGGATCTGGGTCAGCGTTACTGTCTCCGCCGATTGGTTGTTGATCTGGAACGACAAATCCGCTTGCACGTCCTGCTTGATTTCCGAGACGGGCATGTCGCGCTGGTTAGTCACCAGGATCAGCCGGTCGGCAAAGCCGCCTTCTTCTTCGCCTCGCGACGCTGCGGAAACAGACCGAACGCTTAATGACCCGAAGGAGCAGACGACGGGTCCATCGCGCAGAGACAGTTGATAGGATGCCGGTTCCGAGGCACGCGCCGCGCGGGAAACCGACTGGACAACCGCCGAAGACCGATCGGTTTGATCATGGTTGCCCGAAGAACCGTCTCCGGGCACGTCGCGAGCCTTTCGAGAGTCGTTGTCCGGTAGGGGAGGAGCAGACAACGAGGCGCCTCCTTTGCCAGTCCCGACAGAACCATTTGCGATCAGCCTCGCCTCCTGCTCTGCCGGTTTCCAGCTCGACAGAGAGCCCACGAGCAGCACGACAAGCAACGCCGTCGCCAAAGCTCCCGCAGCCCACGCGACGGGCCGACGATGGGCGGTCCAGATCGTGCGCCAGGATGCGAGTTTCGTCGGAACGCCGGATCCGGCTGCGGCAACGGCCGGCGCGACAGGTGCGGCCGATGGTGCCGGATTGATGGGCACCGAAGGGCTCAGCAAAGACTTCACGGTGCGGACGACGACGTTCAGATGTTGTTTTAAGGGTGGCGTAATCGCATCCAGCCAATGCGGGCTGCTGAGGAAGTATTCCATCGTCTTGGACATTGGAATGTCCTCGATCCGGAAGGGAACGACAAAGAGGCCTTTAGCCACCGCACGCTCGATTTCCCGGCTGACCTGTTTCGACTGGTTTGACTTTGACGAGAAAACCAAAATCATGACCCGGCACTGGTTAATCCCATCGATAATTCCTTCGCCCCATTCCTTCCCCGGAACGATGTCTCGCGGGGCAATCCAGCAGCGGATGCGGTTGGCCTCCAAGGCTGCGCAGATTGTGTCGGCCGTGGTCTTGTCGTGTTTGGAATGACTAATAAATACGTCGTACGCCGCCAGCGGCTTACCGGGAATCGTTAAGATCTGCCCGCACGCTGGACATCGTGCCCGTTTTCCTGCGTGCTCCTCCTTAGCTCCAAAGCTCCGGCCACATTGGCAAATTACGTGGATGCTCATGGGTCACCGCCTCTCGAACGGAGGTGCAAGCAATACCGCAGGTTACGCCACTGCCTGACTCGTAGCGATATCATTGTACCCTACCCGGGCGTGTCAGCAATTGCGCGAGACGTGGAACCGTGCTCCGAGTTCGCGTCGAGACAGGCCTGCTAAATTTCCACGAGTACCACAACCGCTAACGAACGAGAAGCCACATGCGAACATCGTTTTCGTCGGCGTTATACTGGTATGCCCTTGCCTGCAGGCGATTCGCCGCCCGCCTGAGACGCATGCAAAAGCTCATAAGGAGTACCGCCGCGGGATGGTTCGGCGTTTCCCAGAGGTTCGCGCGACAGACTTTTCCCTGCGCGCCGATTCTGCTGCGAACCGCTTGGCAAAGTGGGACAAGCGCGTGGCAGGGATCCAGCCGACACAAGGATCCAGCCGACTGCTTGAAAACGGGCGGCGATGCATTACACTCGGGGTGCGTCTGCAGGCCTTGATCGTAACGCTGCGAGGACTCTTCTCATGTGTGAAACGCTCCGCTGGACAACGACCGCGTCGAATCTTCCGCTCCGCCGTTTATGGATCGCCGTTCCAAGGATGCTGTATGGATCGGTGTTCGCGTTGCTTGTGTCCGTACCGTGTGGCACCTGGGCCGCGGAGGATTGGCTGCAGTTCCAGTTCGACGCGCGGCGGTCGGGAGACGCCGGTCAGCGGAGCATCAAGGGGCCGCTGGGATTGGTCGCCGCGGTGCCGTTGGGCGACGCGATTTTCACGGCACCGGCGGTCGCAGACGCCCGGGTGTACGCGGTCGACGGATCCGGCACAGCGTGGTGCCTGGACGCGGCGACGCTGCAAGTCGTCTGGAAAACGGGCTCGGGAGCGACCAACGCCAGCACGACCGGCCCAGGCAACGATCCAGCGGAGCGGAACCGAGCCCAGACTTCGTGCAACAATCTGTCCTCGCCGGCGGTTGTCGGAGCCTATCTGCATTTCGGCACGACCGCCGGTTCGTACTATGTGCTGGACCGCGCGGATGGTCGCATGGTCCGCGAGATCCGCTGCCAGGGTCCGATCTTTACCGCGCCGACGGTAGCCAATGGCCGAGCTTACTTTGCGACGGTCGGCGCCGAAGTGTACGCGGTCGAGGCGGACGGGACGCTTGCCTGGACATGGGATTTCGTCCGCGAAGTGATCGGCTTCACCGGCGACCGCTGGAAGGGCGAGGATTGGCTGGACTTCAAACAAGGACGCGTGACCTGGAAAGATCATTTCTGCTGTTCTCGCGATCTGGCGGCCCACGGCAAGACGCTGGTCGTTCCGGCAGGTGGACGAGTCGTGTTTTTGGAGGACGACGGGGACGGTCCGCGGCTGCGAGCGACGGGGCTGATTCCCAACTTTCACGGCAGCGAGTATCCGGCGGCTTTCGGCTTGAGCCTGGGACCCGACGGCGAAGCATACGTCCAGTGGCATCGCCGCGATAATGCGGGCCGCGTCGAGGTGCTGCGACTGCGCGAAGACGACACGGTCGAAGCCAGCTTCGTGCCGGGCACGCAGACGGCCATCTCTCTGCCGGGGCTGCTCAGCTTCTGTTCGGTCAGCATTCGCGGCCGCGATGTGTACCGCTGCCGGCCCGAGGAAGGCTTTGGGTTTTGCAGGCATAAACCCGACAGCGACCAGCCCCAAGCGCTGGGCGCCTGGCCGTCGATCGCTCCGCCGGTGTTGTTGCGGGATCAAGCGATCGTCGGCGGACTGGATGGCCGTTTGCACGCGGTTCCGTTGTCGGGCGCGGGACCGGCTTGGTCGTTCGCGACCGCGTTCGGCAAACCGATTACGGCGCCGGCGGCGGTCTGTGACGGGCGGATCTATTTCGGTTGCGAGGACGGCTACCTGTATGTCTTGGGACCGGATGGCCAGGCGGCGTTGCCGGAGCGGGACCTGGGACTGGCGCAGATTCGCAGTCCGCTGAGCGGTAAATACGCGGACGGGAAATACGATTGGTACACGAACTATGGAAACATGCAGAACACAAACGCCACCGACCAGGAGTTGCAGGTGCCGTTGCGGATCAAGTGGTTACGGCGATACGAGGGCACGTTCAAACATTTACCGGTCTGTGGCGGAGGCCGGATGTACACGCACACGTCCGAAGGCCAGATCTTTGCCGTCGAGCAGGAGACGGGACGGTTGCTGTGGCGACGGTATTGGCCGGGCGTCCATTTGTCGTTCACGTCGCCCATTTATTATCGGGCGCCAGGGGCGAAAACGAGGGCCGGCGCCGATCGGAGCGAGTCTCGTTTTTCGGACGAGCGGCTGCTGGTACCTCAGGCCGGCATCCGCGAATCGCGTTTGCGGTGTCTGGACGCAGCCACGGGCGAGCTGATTTGGGAAGTGCCTTTTACGGGATCGCCCAGTTGGAGCCGGCAAGCGCCGCCGGTCATCTGGGAAAATTTGGCCATCTACGCTTCCGGTTCGGGACGTTACGCGGCCCAGGGAACGGAGAAACCATTTGTGTTTCGCGGCGATCCGGAACCGGCGCCGGATGGTGGCGAGGTCATGAGTTGGATATACACGCACGACAATCCTTACTATCCCAAAGACAATCAGCCGCTGATTTGGGCTTGGGACCTCGACACGGGACAACTGGTTTGGAAAAAGGACTTCTCGCAATACGGAGCCGGCGGCAACGATTGTGGGCTGTGCCTGCTGGATGGCCGGCTGTACTATTCGACGTTTTTCGGCTATTCGGCCAGCCAGCGGAAACGCCGCGGTTTGTCAGATGGTCCCAACGGAATCACGGCTGCGCTCGATCCCCGGACAGGCGACGTACAGTGGCTGACAGGGGAGCACTATGTCACGGCGGGATGCACGATCTCCGGGGCCGACGGGCGGCTGTACGTGGGCGGTTACAACCAGCCTGACGAGAGCGGTCGCGAACGTTTCGTGTTCTGCCTGGACGCGCAAGACGGTTCCCGGGTCTGGCGGAGCGAGCCGGTGCGGTCGGCCGTCAATGTGATTTCCGTCGGCAAGGACTATATTTTTTCGAACGCGTCCGGCGGCGACGGTCACGTGTTCGACCGGCGCACAGGCAAGATCTTGTCGCGGTTCAACTTTGGCTATGCCTGTACGCGGTTCACCTGTGCCGGTCCGTTCGTATTGGGTGCCAACATGGACATGATCGATTTGTCCGACGCGAATCGGCTGGTGGCCACCGGACCCTCGGTCGATTCGCGGGAGTGCCTGGGCGCGGTGATCTCCAATGGACGGATGTTCTACACATCGCAGGCCAGCGGGTTACAGGTGTGCCAAGTGGGGGGAGACGAGGATCTTCCTCCGACCGCACCTTGGGCACGGCCCCGGGCGGATCAATCCCCCTAAACGGAAGAACAAGCCGTTTCGGCAAGGTCCAACTCGACGGCTTGTCGACCGATATTGAAGAGAACACTTGTCGGCACAAGTACTTACGGAACAATGCTTTCCGTTGTATCCGCGGTTTCCGTGAAGGCTCCAAAACCTCTTGTCAACTGAGAACTTGGGAGCGCAAGTGCATCGTTACCTTTGACAGAATGGGATAGGCCGCATATCATTGACAGGTTACATCTAGCGTTCGTGTTTTTTGGACAAGCCGTCTGGCGGCTCGATCGGCAGTTCGGCTTCCGACAGCGGGAGAAAAAGCATGAAAAAATCCGAAACGAAAGTTTACAAAGAACTACTTTTGGCCATGCGTTCCCGATTACGGGGCGATGTCACTGCGATGGCGGACGCGGCGCTGAACAAGACGCGCGCGGAAGCCAGCGGCGATCTTTCTCTGATGCCCATTCACATGGCGGATGTAGGGACCGACAATTACGAACAGGAATTCACGCTGGCGCTGATGCAGAACGAAGAGGGGGTACTGGACCTGGTCGAGTCGGCTCTGGAGCGGATCGAGGAGGGCGAGTACGGCACATGCCAGGAATGCCAAGGCCGGATTCCGAAAACTCGCTTGGGTGCGATTCCTCATACTCCCTATTGCATCAAGTGTGCCAGCAAATTGGAAAACGAGTGACCGACCGCGGGCAGACAAGCACGCTTGAATCCCAAGCGTGCCAGTCTCCCGGCATGGACGATTGGAGTGGTCAGCAAGCTTGAACGCATTAAAAGGCTCCCTTTCCGATCCCCTTCCCCGAAGTCGTCACATGGTCTTTTGGGGGCTTGCCGTTGTGGGATGCGCACTGGATTTGCTTACCAAGCATTGGGTATTCCAGTGGCGCGGAATGCCTGGAGAGACTCCCGTGTGGTGGTGCTGGGAGCCGTATATCGGCATTGAAACGGCACTGAATCCCGGCGCGTTGTTCGGAATGGGAGCCGGATTCGGAGCCGGCTTTGCCGTGCTATCTATCGTCGCCGGCGTGGGGATCTTGGTCTGGTTGTTCTGGTTTCAAGCCGCTCGCGACTTCCTTTTGACGATCGCCTTGGGATGCGTGTTGGGCGGTATTGCCGGCAACCTATACGACCGATTGGGACTATGGCAAGTCCCCGGTGTTCCGGGAGCATTTCGCAATGAGGTCCGCGATTGGATTCTGTTTCGTTACCGCGATTTCACGTGGCCGAACTTTAACATCGCCGATTCACTCTTGGTCTGCGGGGCGGGACTGCTGCTCTGGCACGGTCTGCGGGGTGAGACCGAGAATCGCGACGACGGCGAAACAGAACGAGCCGAGCTAACCAAGGCTTGAACCCATGTTTCCCGCGGTCTTGGGCATCACCGGCCGCGCACTCCGCTCGCCTTACGAGCTTGTCGGTTGTGTTCGAAGCGCTGACTCAAAGCCGCAGGCAGATGCATCATCCAGTCAATCAGACGGAAGCCAAACATTCACTTCCGCAGGTCGTAACAGACCAGCAGATCGTTGTGCCGCAGGTACAGCCGGCCGCGGTGGATGACCGGATGCGCCCAAGCGGGGCCGTCGGCGGCTGGCGGGGTGAAACGGGCCTTCACGCGATACGCCTCGGGCGTGGCTTCGACCAGCGTCACCAAGCCGCGGTCGTAGCGGAAGATCACATGCCCGTCGGCGTACAAGACGGCGGCCGAGCCGCCCGCCGGGGCTCGCTCTTTCCAGACAATTTCGCCGTCGGCCCAATTCAGACAGGTCGGATGCCCCTGGTTCTGGGCATTGCCACCGTACAGGTGATCGCCGACCAAGACAACTCCGCCATGGTGGTTTTCAAAATCCCGCGGCGACAGAAAGTACACTTCCTCGGCTCGGAACTGGTCGCCGTCGCGCCGGATGTGCAGCAGGGCGGCCCCCGTCTTGTAGCTGGTGGTCGCGAACACATAGTCGCCGCGAATAATCGCCGACGGGATGTTGGCCACGGTGTTGGCGATACGATTGTAGCCCCACAGAAACCGGCCCGTCGCGGCCTCGACGCCGATCACGCCGCGGCCCAACATCTGGACGTACTGCCGCACTCCGGCGATTTCGGCGACGACCACGGAAGCGTAGCCGGCTCCGTCTTTGCCGCGGTCTCCGATGGCGGGCAGCGCGCACTTCCAAAGCGTTTCTCCCGTAGTTTTGTTCAGCGCCACCAACGCGGCGTCGGGGCCTCCGGGGGTGCAGATCAGCCGGTCGCCGTCCACCAGCGGCGATTCGCTGAACTTCCAGACCGACATCATCTGGCCGCCGAAGTCGTCGGCCAGGTTTTTGTGCCAGAGGGGCCGGCCCGAGGCGGCGTCCAAGCACATCAGATCGGCCGACGTGCCCAGGACGTAAACCCGGCCATCGGCGACCGTGGGCGTACAGCGCGGGCCGTCTTGATGCGGCGGACCGATGCGCGCGGCCCACAACTCGCGGCGCGTGGCCAGATCATACGCCAGCGCGAATTGCGATTCCGTGCCGTCGTCGGACTTGCGGTCGCCCATCGTATAGAACCGGCCGTCGGCGATCGAGATGGTCGAAAATCCCTTACCCAAACCGGTCAGTTGCCACAGCAGCGGCGGGCCCTCGTCGGGCCAATCGGTCCGCAACCCGGTCGCCGTGCAGATGGCATCTCCGCGCGGCCCGCGGAACTGCGGCCAATCGTGATCGCCTCCGGACCGCGTTGCGGTTGCCGAGCTGTCGCCAACCGCCACCGCCGCGCGGACGGTGGACACATTGTCCGCGCCTTGAATCTCAGCGATGGTGCCCGCCAACCGCTCGCGCAGCGGCTCCGCATCGTCGGCTGCGGCTCGGATCAGAACGGGCAGCGCCTCGCGGGCTTCCGGACCGAGGTTGCCCAAGACCAACAGCGTCCGCAACCGCGCAGCCGCCGGCCCGCGCTCGAACGTCTCCGCAAGAATTGGCACCGCTTGTTTGCCGATGGCCGCCAGGGCGTCCACCGCCGCGACGCCGATCCAAGCCCGTGAATCCTCCAGCACGCGCACCAGGGCCGGCGCGGCAGCCAGACCCCGGGGCCCCAGCGACTGGAATGCGTCCAACGCCGCAACTTTGATCTGCGGATCGTCGCTCGCCAGGGCCATCGTCAACGCCGCGACGATGGCCTCGGCGCTCTCCGTCGGCGGATCGGCCAAGGCCTGGGCGGTCCAGTACACCAGCGGTTTGCCTTGAAAGACGGCCGTCGAGGCGGCATTTTCAACCGCCTCGGACACGGGCGGCAGGCCGGACGCCGCAGAGCAAATCGCCGCCACCGCGGCGAGACAAGTCCACGCAAGTCGATATTTCATGAATGTCCTTCTCCAAATTGATCTTACGCCGGCAGGTACTCCGCCGGGAACTTCCACGGATCACGATATACCGGTCGAGCCAGTTTGGCCGCTTCGTCGTCGCCGACGATCTTTTCTGTCTGCGGATCGAACCGCACGGAGCGCCCGAGCTTGTACGCCAAATTGGCGAGCGTGAGCGCCAAGTCGACTTTGTAGTGATAATTGACGCTGCAACTGGGCTGTTCGCGGGTCTTGATACAATCCAGCCATTCGCGCTCGTGGCCCGGTGAACTGGCGAGGCTGCGTTCCGGCGGCGCGGCGTCTTCCAGCATGTTGCCTTCCGGGACGACTTCGTGTTTTCCATAATCCGAAAACAGAGTTCCGCGGAGAGCATGGAAGTAGATCCCCAGCCGCCGGGCGGGCGAGCCGCGGCCAAAGTCGAACGCAAAACTGTTGCAGGTGCTCATCATCCAGGTCATCGTCAGGTTCGGATACTGCCACAGCACCTCCTGCACATCCGGCGCGTCGCCGTCGTCGCGAACCACGTAGCGGCCGCCGGAACAATGGGTCACCAACGGCACGCCCAATTCCAGCGCCCAGATGGGCAGATCGATGATGTGCGGCGCCATGCCCGGCGTCCAGCCGCCGGAATAGTCCCAGAACGAGCAGTGATTATAGCTGTTGGCAGCCAGGATCGAATTGTACGCAATGGCCGGAGCGGGTCCCAGCCACAGTTCCCAATCCAGCCCGGGAGGCGGGGCCTGTTGCGGCGCATGGCCCACTCCCTCCGGGCCTTGATTCATCACGTTGAAGGTCCGCACGACGCTGACCGGTCCCAGCTTGCCCGACTGGATCCATTCGACCACCCGGCGATAGTTTTCGCCGGCATGAATCTGCGTGCCGATCTGACTGATCCGCTGATGCTTGTTGATCGCGTTGCGCACCGCCAGCGTTTCGTCGGGGTACAGCGTCATCGGCTTCTGCAGATAAATGTCCTTGCCGGCCTCGGCCGCCGCCACCGCCATCAGCGTGTGCCAGTGCGGCGGCGAAGCGATGATCACGGCGTCGACGTCCTTGCGGTCCAGCACTTCCCGATAATCCCGGTATCCCTTCGCCGTCGCTGGGAACTGTCCGACGACCGAGTCGCAGCGTTCTTTCCAGGCGTCGCAAACCGCGGTTACCGCGACGTCGGGATGCCGCGCGCAATTGCTCAGATTGCCCCGTCCCATGCCGCCACAGCCGATAATGCCCAGACTGATGCGCTCGCTGGGCGGCACTTGGCCGTCGGCGCCCAAGGCCGACGCCGGCACGACATACGGCGCGGCAATTCCGGCGGCCAGACTGGCTTGGAGAAAACTGCGGCGATTGGCGTTCGTGCGATTCGCCATGGCGGGCTCCTTATTTTTGCGATGCCAGGTGGGATACAAATGGCGTGCGCCGCCGACCTAGTCAGGACATTGCGGTTGGCAGCTCACGGCATTACTGTACCACCGGTCCGGCCGAATGCAAGCAGGACCAGTCCGCAGCAACTCGCCTGAAACGCTTCTCTAAGGCGGGGAGAATGCACAACCGACCTAGACATCCGCCGGGGGTTTCGATAATCTCCGCCTTTCATCCCGGCGACGCGGGTCGCCGCCGGACTTGTCTAGGAATGCTTGTCGGCGTTGCAGTCAGTGCTATCGGACGCGATCCTGCGGTTGCGCCAGGCGGTTGAAATCAAGGCATGTCGCACGTGGCTCGTTGGCAAAACCTGATTCTCCCGGCGGGCATCATCACCAGCCTGCTGGTGTTGATTGTGCCGTTGCCGGCCGGTCTGTTGGATCTGCTGCTGGCAGCCAACATCGCGCTGGCGGTGATCGTGTTGCTGACGACGCTCGCCGTTAAGACGCCGCTGGAATTCAGCATTTTTCCGTCCCTGCTGCTGGTCGCGACGCTCGGCCGCCTGGTCCTGAACGTCGCCTCGACGCGGCTCATCCTGACCGCCGCTCCGACCGGCCAACTGGACGCCGCCGGCAAGGTGATTCGCGCGTTCGGCGAGTTCGTGACGGGCAATCACACGGTCGTCGGTCTGGTGATCTTCTCGATCATCGTCGTCATCCAGTTCGTGGTGATCACCAAGGGAGCGGGCCGCATCAGCGAAGTCGCGGCGCGATTCGCGCTGGACGGAATGCCCGGCCGGCAGATGGCCATCGACGCGGATCTGAACGCCGGTTTGATCGACAATCGCGAGGCTCAACGACGGCGTCAGGAAATCCTCGCACATGCGGATTTTTACGGGGCGATGGATGGAGCCAGCAAGTTTGTCCGCGGAGACGCCGTGGCCGGGCTGGTGATTACGCTGATCAATATCGTCGGCGGACTATTCGTCGGCGTGATCCAGAGCGGCATGTCGTTGACGGCGGCCGCCGGATTGTTCACCAAGTTGACGATCGGCGACGGTCTGGTGGCTCAAACGCCGGCCCTTCTGATCTCGCTCGCGGCCGGCCTGCTGGTTACGCGCAGTTCCCAATCCGTCGATCTGCCGCGCGAATTCCTGCACCAGTTGTTTTCGCGCCCTCAAGTGCTGGCGGTCGCGGCCGGGTTCTTGGGATTGCTCGTCCTGACGCGTCTGCCCGCCGTGCCGTTGCTGACGATCGGAGTCGGCTGCGCCGGCTTGGCGTTCTTTCTCCGTCGCGCCGCGACGAACCCGTCGGCGCCGGAAAAGGCCGAACCGGCGGCGGAGGAACCGCCGAAAGCCGCCGAGAAGCGAATCGAAGACTACCTGGCCGTGGATCCCTTGGAATTGGAGATCGGCATCGGCCTAATCCGCCTGGCGGATCCCAAGCGAGGCGGGGACTTGCTGAACCAGATTACGGAGATCCGCCGCCGGCTGGCCAGCGAACTGGGCGTGGTGCTGCCCAAAGTCCGCATCCGCGACAACTTGCGCCTGGAACGGCGCAACTATCGCATCAAGGTCACCGGCCATCCGGTGGCCGAAGGCGGTGTCCGTCCGGACAAGCTGCTGGCGCTGGCGGCCGGCGGTGACGGCCCCGACTTGAGCGGGGAACCGGCTTGCGATCCGGCCAGCGGCCGGAGCGGAGTCTGGATCGATCCCGAACAATGCGAGCAAGCCCGACAGCAGCAGGCGACGATTCTCGAGCCGGCGGCGGCCATCGCCCAGCATTTGGGACAAGTGGTTCGCGGCCATGCCGCCGATTTGCTAACGCGCGATTTGGTCAAGCACCTGATCGACGAGTTGCGCAAGACGTCGCCCGCGGCCGTCGACGAGTTGATCCCGGGCGTGATGAAGCTGGGTGAAGTCCAGCAAGTTCTGCAGCGTTTGCTGCGCGAAGACGTACCGATTCGCCCGCTGCAGCCGATCTTGGAAGCGTTGGGCGATCACGCGATTCACAGCCGCGATCCGGTCGTGCTGACAGAACTCGTGCGGCGGCGTCTGGCCCGCAGCTTATCGTCGCGCTATCGCGATGATCGGCGGCGGTTGCGCGCGATCTCGCTGGACCCGGCACTGGAAGCCCGCGTCTTGGCCGGCATTCAGCACGACGAGCACGGCTTGTCGGTGCGGCTGTCGGCGCCGGCCCTACAGAATCTGTGCGATCGAATCGAGGGCGAGTTGGAGATTCTGCAGCACCGCGGGCACCCGCCGGTGCTGCTGGTCAGTCCGGAAGTCCGCGCCGCTTTGCGCCAGCTGACCGCCGCCCGCTTGCCGGCCTTGGCCGTATTGAGTTACGACGAAATCACCCCTGACACGATTGTCGAGTCCGTCCGCACGGTGCGGGAATCGATGGCCGTCGCCGCTTAAGGGGAGCTAGCCACATGGAAGTAAAAACATTTCGAGCCCGTTCGATGCAAGAAGCCTTGCAGCTGGTCCGCCGCACGCTGGGTGCGGATGCTACCTTGCTGCAAGCCCGCGAAGTCCGCAGCGGCCTATTGGGCTGGCTGCCGGGCGCGCGCCAAGTCGAGGTCCTCGCCTCGGCCGACGTTCAAGCACCCTGCCGTTTGCCGGCCGGGACGGCCCGGTCGGACCTCGTCCGCACCGGGACGCCGACGGGATCGCCGGGCGCCGGCCGCTTCGGTGCCGCCGCCGAACTGCAGCCGCTGGAATGTGACTATCAGGCCCGCTTTCGCGCCGCACTGCATGACACCCACACGCAACCTCCGTCGCTGGTCGAGGAGCTGTCGCGGCCGCCATCCCGCGGTCCGGTCCGCCATCTTCCGGAGACCGCCTTCCGCTTATTTACCGACCTGGTCGACGCCGAGCTGCACGAAGATTTAGCCCGCGAGTTGATCGAGCGGGTCTGTCAGGCGGCCGGACCTCGCGATCTCGCGGATCCGCTGGTGCTCAAGGCCCGCTTGGCCCGTCTGTTGGAAGAGGAGATTCGCGTCTGTGGACCGATCGACGTGCGGCCGGGCGAACGCCGGGTCGTGGCGGTCGTGGGACCGACCGGCGTCGGCAAGACCACCACGGTCGCCAAGCTGGCGGCAAACTACCGTCTCCGCCAACGGCGGCGCGTCGGCTTGATCACCGTCGACACGTACCGGATTGCTGCGGTCGAACAGTTGCGCACGTACGCCGACATTATCGATCTGCCGATGGAGGTCGTGGCTACCCCGCGGGAACTGCGAGCCGCCATCGATCGATTGTCCGGCCAAGAGTTGATTCTGGTCGATACGGCCGGCCGCAGCCCGCGCGACGAGGTCAAGATTCAGGAACTCAAATCGTTGCTGGGCGAATGCCGCGCCGACGAAGTGCATTTGGTATTGAGCTGCGCCACCGGCGGACAAAACCTTCGCCGTACGGCGGCCCAGTTCGCCGGGCTGGGAATCACCTCGCTGCTGCTGACGAAACTGGACGAGGCGAGCGGATTGGGCGGCTTGCTGCCCTTGCTCCGCCACTCGCGGTTGCCGGTCAGCTACGTGACGGACGGCCAAAACGTGCCGGATGACATCGCGGCGGCCGACAGCAGGACCTTGGCGCGAATGATGTTGGGAATGCTGGAGCTTTGAGCGAAAACATGATGTTGGATCAAGCGACCGAATTGCGAAAACTGGTGCTGCGATCGGTGCGGGAGACGGTGCCTGAGGGCAGTCCGCCTCCGCCGTTGCTGGTCGTCTGCGGAGGGCACGGCGGCGTCGGCGTGACGACGCTGGCGATCCGTCTGTCCGTCGCTCTCTCGGGCCAAGGGTGCCGCGTCGTCCTCGTCGACGCCGCCCTGCACCGGCCGGCCGTGGCGGACGCGTGCGGTTTGAGCGGTGAGGCCGGGATCGCGGACGTGCTCGCTGCGCGGCGCGATATTCACGAGGTCTTGCAGCCCGGGCCGAGCGGCATCCAAGTGATCGCCGGACATGGACGGGCGGGGAACCCGGCCGACTGGGGTGAAGTCGCCCAGCAGCGTCTGCTCCGGCAATTGAAAAAACTCGGCCGGCACGCCGATCTGATCGCGTTGGACGCCGGCAGCGGCGGGCACGACGTGCTGCGACGGTTCTGGCGGGCGGCCGATCAAGTAGTGCTGGTCACCACGCCCGATTCGACGGCGGTTCGGGAAGCCTATGCCGCGATCAAACGTCTGGCCGGAACCAATCCGGCGGCAGTCCTCCGGCTGCTGGTCAATCGGGTTGCGGACCGGGCTGCCGCCGAGGAAGTTCACCGCCGGATCTGCGCCGCCAGCGAACGGTTTTTGGAACTGAGCTTGGGACTGCTCGGCAGTGTGCCGAGTGTCGCCGAGTTTGAAACGCGGGGACGTCTGACGACGGCGCGTGCCCTGCACGATTCGCAGCATCCCGCCGGCGCGGCACTGGACGCATTGGCCGCCCAATTGGCCGCCGCCGCGCTGCAACCGGTTTCCGTTCCGCGTTTCGGCGGACGAGCCCAAACCGAAGCGCGGAATTCCGCAGATTTGATTCAACATCAAGCTGGCTTCCCGCCGATAGATATCTAACCTGGCGGTGTCCGTATGCGAGTTAATCTGGAATGAATAAAACGGCTTTGACGGCACCGGCAACCAGGTTGAAGGAAGACACGAATTGAGCCGCTGCTCGCAGGACGCGAGCTGCCCAGACAAGCACGCGAGTCACTTCATTCTCTCGCGGGCCCAGGAATCATGGAGGATGGTATGGCAATAGCAGTGGCCCCGGTCCGATACTCCGGTCATTCGACCACCCCGGCAAAGAGCGAGGCTGCTCGGCAAGACATTCTCGAAATCTGGAAAGCCTACAAGGCGGATCCGGACAGCACCGCACTGCGGAACCGGCTGGTCGAGGAATATCTGCCGCTGGTCAAGTACAACGGCGAGCGCATCTGGGCGCGGCTGCCCGACGGCGTCGAATTGGACGATCTGATTTCCGCCGGCGTGTTCGGCCTGATGGACGCGATCGACTCCTTCGATCTCACGCGCGGCGTTAAGTTCGAGACGTACTGCGTCCCCCGCATCCGCGGCGCGATGCTGGACGAGCTGCGGACGATGGACTGGGTGCCGCGGCTGGTACGCTCCAAGGCCAGCAAGCTGCAGGAGGCCACCAAGCAGTTGGAGACGACGCTCGGCCGGCATCCCACCGAGCAGGAACTCGCACAGCACATGAGCCTGAGCTTGGCCGAGTTGGAAAAGATGATGATGGAGGCCAGCGCGGTCAACCTGATCAGTCTGAACAAGAAATGGTACGAGACCGACAGCTACAAAGACGTCCGCGAAATCGACATTCTGGAAGACAAGAAGGGCGAGGACCCGACGCGGCGGATCCAAAAAGCGGACTTGATGCGGCTGGTCACCAAAGGCCTCAACCGCAACGAACGGCTGATCATCATCCTGTACTACTATGAAGAATTGACGATGAAGGAAATCGGTGCCACGCTGGACCTGAGCGAGAGCCGCGTCAGCCAAATGCACAGCAGCATCGTCCAGCGGCTGCAGTCCCAGCTGGGCCGCCGCCGGCCCGAATTCGGCACCTGAGGCCGGCGGTCGACGCCACGACCTCGATTTCAGCCCACAAAGCTCCAATGCACGCAGGTCCCTCAGATCCGTGAGCCTTGCCAGTCCATTATCAGTGACTTGGCCGTAGCTCAGATCAAGCGATTCCAACGTGCCGATCCGAACAATAGTCCTGAGAAATTCGCCGAGATAATCGGGACGCTCCCAAACATAGCAGACGCAGTCGTCGATACCGCTGTCAACGAGGAACCTGAGACCCACCACTGCACCGTGGTGCAAAGTCATCGCGTCATTGTAAATGTCTCCGAAGCCGTTCCGGCCACGGCTGCGAAGTGTCAACCGCAGTTCACCCTGCTTGCCACCATATCGGGTGACGCGCGATTGTCAATCTCCGGATCGCCCCGGCGTTGTCGATCCGCTGTTGACCGAGTTGCCGGCGGTTCAGACCGCTCGGGAGGCGGCGAGGCGGATCCAGTGCTCGAACAACATCAAACAGATCGGCGTGGCGTTACACAACTACCACGATGTCTACAATGTCTTGCCCCCAACCGCCCTGATCAATCGCGGATACCCCAATCCGCCCGGTACGGCAATCAACCAAACGCCGAGCAACGACACGGCCAACACCGGGCGCGGCACGTACATCAATTACTTGGGCATGCTGTTGCCATTCGTCGAGCAGCAGAGTCTGGCCGACTCGATTGACTACTCGGCGGCGGTGAATCTGAACATGAAAGCCAACGAAGTGGTGTGGAACACGAATGTCCCGACGTTCGTCTGCCCCTCCGATCCATTCGGTCGATCCCCCTACACGAGCATGATGGCGCTGGCCCGCGGATGTTACGCGGCGGTCGGAGGCGACGACACGCTTGACGGGGGCGAAAAGTTTTGGATGGTTCTGTGGCGAAATCTTCCCGCGACGAGCCGCGGGGTGATGGGCATGTCCGGAGGGGCTCGCTTGGCGGATGTCATCGATGGCACGTCGAACAGCCTGGCCTGCCTCGAAGTCCGGGCGGGCGTCACCTCGGCCGATATTCGCGGTTGCTGGGCACACGGTCCCAGCGAGACCGTGTGGGGACGAGGTGGCATCAACAACGGCCGGGACGGTTTTTCCGGCAGTTCAGGCTGCACGAACATGTGTGTCGACCAGCCAGCGGGTTCGCCGGGTCCGATGGGATGTGACACGGGATGTGACACCAACGGTAGCGGAGACCGGAATCAGGTCGCCAAGAGCATGCACCCCGGCGGGTGCCTGGGTTTGCTGTGCGACGGCAGCACGCGTTTTCTGAGCGAAACGATCGACCAGACCGTTTATCGGTATAGTCGAGCCATCGCCGACGGCTCCGCAACGCAAGTCCCTTGATAAGCCGTGCAGGTTGGACCTGGCAGCGAACAACCGTTCCATGACAGCATTCCTATCACCAAGCGGCGTCGTCATTTGGGTTTGATAAGAAAGAGGGCGCCCCACTGGGGCCAGTACTTGTCGGCGTCGGAGTCCCGGCGGAAGAATGGATAGCGATCGAAGCGGTCGTCGTCGTGAATCGCCCGCGGATCGCCGGTCCGCCGCATCCAGCCGTCCAGCATCGCTCGAAGCTGCTGTTGCGCGGCGGCGTATTCGGGGCGGCCCGCCCGGTTGTCGAGTTGGCAGGGATCTTGTTTGACGTCGTACAGTTCTTCCGCGGGGCGTTGGGCAAAGGCCAGCTGAAAGAATCTGGCTGCGGTCGGATCGTCGCGATGTGCCAGCAGATACTTCTTGGTCGGGCCGGCGTCGCAATCTCCGAACGGTCCGTATCCGCCGGTCCCCTCCAGGTCGCCCACCGGCCAACGATCGGGCCGAAAGTTGCGGATGTACAAGAACTGGCCCGTCCGCACGGCGCGGCTGGGATAGCCGCCGTTTTCCGGATGCACGGGCGCGTGACGCTCGCGATCGAGGAACACCGCCGTTCGCTTGCCGGATGGCTCGGCTCCGGTGAGCAATCCGAGGAGACTGCGTGCGGTCATCTGCGCGGGTGGTTCCGCGCCGGCCGCCTCGAGAAACGTCGGCGCCAAGTCGGAAAGGTTGACGAAATCATGGCTCGTCCGACCTCCCTTGACCCGAGCCGGCCAACGCATCGCCAGCGGTACGCGCGTGCCGGCGTCGTAAAGGGTGGCCTTGGCGCGTGGAAAGGGCCAGCCGTTGTCGCCGGTGATCACGACCAGCGTATTGTCGAGTTTGCCCGCCTTGTCCAACAAACCGAGCATCTCGCCCGTCTCGCGATCGAATCGCTCGACTTCGAAGTAGTAGTCGAGGATGTCGCTACGGACCTCGGGCGAGTCGGGCAGGTAAGGCGGCACCACGACGTCCTCCAGCTTCAAAGCGGTTTCTTGCCAGGCATCCTGCTGGTAGGGACGATGTGGGTCGACGGCGCCGAACCAGAAGCAGAACGGTTTGTCTTCAGGCGCCGTCTTAAGAAACTCGGCGAAATCCTCGTAGTACGGACCGGCGGGGTTCCGCATGTAGCCACCCGCCTGGTAGATTCCCGGCGCCCAGCCTTTGCGGGTCAAGCCGACCTGATAGCCGGCCGCTTCCAACAGGTCCGGATAGACGGGAAACCTTTTGGGCAGGAAGCCGAACAAATTGGCCCCTTGTTCCAGCCGGTGGGGATACTGTCCGGTCAGGATCGCGGCCCGCGATGCCGTGCAGGACGACGTGGCGCAGAAGGCATGCGTAAACAGAATTCCTTCGCGGGCGACGCGGTCGAAGGTGGGCGTCTTGACCAGTCGGTCGCCATATGGGCCGGCATGCGGCCAACTCCAGTCGTCGGCCAGGCAGAACAGGATGTTGGGGCGCTCCGCGGACGCGGTCTGCGCGGCTGCGGCGTGTCCGAGCGAGGCCACGATCGTTGCGGGCAATAACCGCGCGAGGATGCGAATCATCAGGGTCAGGGTACGCATGGCAGGCTCCTGCAAGGGCATAGTCTTGCTTCACTCAACGATTCTTCACTCCACGGTACGCCCCAGCGTCATGGCGCGACGTTGCCAAGCGGAGCCGCTGGGTTCACGGCCGCACCACAAAATCGCGCAGACTTCGCACCGACTCGGCGCCGGGTCTCACCAGCGCAGCCTCGATCTGATAACTCCCCGTTTCGGAGGGGATGTCTACGGTAAACGCCAGGGTCTTGTCGCCCAGCGCGGGCACCGTGCATGGCTGGGTCTTTTCCTCAAGCGGCGCCCCTTCGCGGAGCAGACGGAACCGCACGATTCCTTCCCAGGGTTCGTACAAGTCGTTGATCACCACGACCGGGAACTCGCGGGCTTGCCCTCCCGGATACTCCTCGGCCCAGGCATCGAGCATCAGTCCCACCGGAGCAAATGCATCCCGGACATAAGTCAGGAACATGGGATCCCAGGTGAGGTTCTCGATATCGGTCCAGTCGTCGCAGGTCCAGCCGTAGCGCTGGGTATCGATCGACTTCCACTCGCCCTTGCGATATTTGGGCTGGGCCGGCTTCGATGCGCTCAGCGAGACGAAGTGCATCACCGCCGCACAGGCCCGGCGGCACCGCCAAAACTCCGTCTTGGCCGCCAGCAGCCGGGCATGAAGGTAGCGGTACTGGTCCGGTGTGGCGTGGGGGCCGAGTGCGTGGTGGTAGAACGGTTGGGAGATGGTCGCCGGATTGCCGTCGCGATTGAGCCACAGCCAGCCGTATTCGTTGAGGATGATCGGATTTTTGTGCTTGTTGGGATTGATGCGTTGCTCCGGCACACCCGACCGGTTCTCAAAAACCGAGAGTTTGAAACCGGAGCCTGCCGTGTGGTACGGATGGGCCTCATAGGCGTCGTTGGGGTCCACGGCGGGGGCCCAGCCGTTGTTCCACGGGCGGCCAGAAAAGTCCAGCGTGCGGACCTTGCGGATGGCGTTGTCCGTCTCCGGCGCGGGCGTCTCGTTGCAAGCGGACCAGATCACCACGCTGGGATGGTTCCAGCGTTCCTGCACCCACTCGGTGTATTGCCGGACCAACTCGTCGGCGTCGAAGTCGCCGGGGTCGGGGTCCATGTTCCAGATGGGAAACTCGTCTTGGATCAGGATGCCGACCTCATCGGCAATCCGATACCACATCTTTGGCGGGAAACCAATGCAGTAGCGGAGACTGTTCCAGCGCATCACGTCGCGAAACCGTTCGTGGAGCCGCCGAACCCAATCTTCGCGCCACGGCTTGTCGCCGCGGAGTTCATCCTCAAGGAACCGGAACAGACAAATGTTGCTGCCCCGCATGAAGTAGGGGCGGCCGTTGAGGATCGCCCGCCCCGTGAGGCGATCGAGTCGGAACGTCCGCATCCCGAAGCGGGTCATCATGGCGTCGCCCGCGGTGCGGGTTTCGATCTCGTAGAGAAACGGATCTTCCGGCGACCAGAGCCGGCAATCGCGGACGGCGATCGTCGCTTGGCCGGTTCGCTCCGGGCCTGGGGCCTCCGCCGCAATCACGCATTGGCCTTCGCCGACAATCCGTCCGCCGGCCGCCTCGCGGACGGTGAAGCGGACGGTCGCAGCGACCGGCGGGCCGACGTCGCGGATCCAGGCGTGGACCGTGACGGTCTGGGTTTTGATGTCAGGCACCGCCTGGATGCGGACGATGTGCGGCACGTCCGAGAGGATCAATTCCACGGAGTCGAAGATCCCCGGGATGTAATGCCCCTTTTCCCAGTCGTGGCCGTCGGGATTCGGTTTCGGGACGGCGTCGCGGTACGCTCCGAGGCGGACGAGGATCTCGTTCTCGCCGCTTTGCAGGGCTGCGCGCGCATCGAAGTAGCCGGGCGTGAAGTAGGGTGGGTGATCGCCCAGCAGCGTGCCGTTGAGGAACACGCGCTTTCCGTACATCGCCTGGTGGATCTTGAGCACCGCGACGGCAGGGACCGGGCCGTCGACACGGAAGGTGCGGCGGTACCAGAATGCCTCGCGGCGTTCGCTCTTGAGCCCCACGTCCGCAAACGCCGGTTCGGCCATGTCGACCAGTCCGGGCACCGGCACCGTGTGGTCGAAATGGCTGGGCTGCTCGTTCATGGTTCCCTCGGCGACCCCCCACATGCCGTCCAGCGAGATCACGCGGCGCGGCGCGTCTGCGGTTGCGGCGGTCCCGGCGAGCATTGTCCCGGCGAGTATCGTCCCGGCGAGTATTCCCGCGGCGACCCACGTTCTTGCTTGCATGGCTTCTTCTCGGAGGAATGGCGTTCCTGGCAGGGCTGCACGAAATGCCCGCCGATCAAGGGGCCTCGGTGTCCGGCGATACGATGTATCCCGGGTCGAGCGTCTCGTCATGCGCGGCGTACCAGCGGCGCAACATCGCGCGGTGTTCGGCGAGGACGATCTGGTGCCCGAAATCCGCGGCCAGGTTGACCATCTCGCCGGGGTCCTTATCCAGATCAATCAGCATCTCGCGAGGGGCGCCGTCCTCATACACGATGTATTTGTAACGTTGGCTGCGGAGGAGGCGGGACCGCTCGTTCTCCACGACCAGGTGATCCCGCCAATCTTCCACCCGCAGGCCCATCGCCAGCGGCTTGACGCTCCGCCCCTTGAGCGGCACCGGCACGGGGATGCCGGCCAGATCGCAAAGCGTCGGAACGAGATCCAATCCCGTCGAGACGAGATGAGTCCTGTCGACGCGGCCCGCCGGTGTCACGCCTTTTCGGCTGATGATCAGCGGCACCCGCACCGATTCTTCGTACAGCACGGCCTTCGAGTCCATGCGATGCGCGGCGTCCATGTCGCCGTGGTCGCTGAGGAAAACCACCCAGGTATCCTCCTCCCGTCCGCTGTCGCGCAACGCCTGGAGCAACTTGCCGATCTTTGCGTCGACGCGCTCGGTAAGCCGGGCATAGGCCCAGCGATGCATCCGCCATTGTTCCTCGGTCCAATGGATTTGGATATAGGAGCGAGGCGGATACGGCGGATCGTGCTGCCGCGTGGCCGACGGCTCGTCGCGGGAGATCTCGAAATTGTCGGGAAGCGGCGGGCAGATTCGGCGGAAGAACTCCGCGCGCGAGACCGCCGACGGCAGCTTCAGGGCTTCGGCCAAGGCCGTGGCGGCCGCCGGCGGCGGCGCCCAGGCGGCATTCCCGCCCTGCGCCCGCTCGTAATCGTTCAGCGCCAGGTAGCAAATGTCGTGCGGATTGATGAACGAAGCCACCAGCATAAACGGATGGTCGTGCTCCCGGCGGAGGAACGCGGCACACGCCTCGGACAGACCCTCGCGTTCGTCCCGCGTGATCATACGAAAGCCGTATGGTTGGATGCCGAACGGGAGATGGACTTTGCCGCCGTAGGCGGCATCGTAGCCCGCGTTGCGAAAGATCCGCCCGAGGGTGTTCGCGAGGACCACCGGCGGCAAAGGGTCCGGGACGCGGAAGTTGTGTTCCGAATTGATGCGGCTGGGCATGACGCCGGTCATCATGCTGAAGCGCGAAGGCATGCAGACCGCGTTGGCGCAGTAGGCCCGCTCGAAGCGCGTCCCGGCGGCGGCAAGGCGATCCATCGCCGGGGTCTTCACGTGGCGGTTGCCGGTGCAGCTGAGCATCCCCGCGTGTTGCTGGTCGGTCAGGATCACCAGGAGGTTCGGCCGCTTGGGCGGTTCGGCGGCGACTGCGGCGCCGCACCGCCACGCCGCAAACGACAACGCGGCGACGAAGCCGGCGAGTTTCCAAGTCAAGCAACAACGCATCGTCCGCCTCTCCCCAGCGAATAACCCGCCTTCGAGCGGCAGGTCCCGCTCGGCAAGCGAGAACTACCGGCCTGCCGGTTTCAGGTGCCGATCGAACCAGTCGACGATCTTGCCCCAATCCTCCTGGAGATTCCAACCGTGCCCGGCACCCTCTTTGACCGACAGTTCCGCGGGCACGCCGGCCTCCTTGAACCTGGCCATGATCAACTCCGCCTGCTGGATCGGAACCAGTTTGTCGGCGTCGCCGTGCAGGATCAGCGTCGGCGGGTCGTCGCGGCTGACGTGATAGACGGGCGAGATCTCGCGGGCGATCTGGAGCACCCGCCCCTCGTCGGTGACCGGTATGAGCCGGCCGGCAAATCCCTGCTTGCGGTCCAATTCTCGGAACTCGAACGGCGCGCGGAAGTTGACCAGGATTTTGGTCCCCAGGTCGACGCTGTCCGCCTCGCCGTAGTTGAGGAAATCGGTGGGCGGGAAGAAGCATGCGACCGCCTGTACGCGACTCGACACGCGATCGACCGGATCCTTAGCGAGCGGGTCTCCCGCGTCACCCGCCGTGCCAACCATCAGCGACAGGTGCCCGCCCGCCGATCCACCGGTGATGCCGAACCGCTCGGGGTCCACCTGGAAGTCCTTGGCACGGAAGCGGACGTAGCGGACAGCCCGGTTCAGATCGGCAATGGTTTCCGGGATGGTGTAGCGGGGTTGACTGCCATGGACGACGGCGAAGACGGTATAGCCGCGCTTTAACAGCGGGGCGACGCCAGCCGGGTTGATGGCGTCGTGCCAGGAGTACCACCCGCCGCTGATGACCCAGATCACCGCCGCGCCGTGGGCGCCCTCGGTGGGCGTCAGCACGTCAAGGGTCAGCGCCATGCCATCCTTGCGGCCGTAGATGATGTCCTGTTGCCGGGTGAACGCCGGTGGCTCTGCCGCCCAAACGGGAGCGGCGGTCAGCAGCGCTACCAGCCCGATCAACGCGATTCGGATGCTGTTGTTCTTCATCTTCGGAGGTCTCCTTCTCTGCATGAACCAAGCCGGACGGCTTATCGACGAGGGAATGTACAACACCCTCGCACACTTACCACCACTTCTCAATCCACTGCTGTTCCGGCGGCAGCTGCGCCGGTACGGCCAAGCGAAGCCAATTGGGGGTCAGGGCCGTGAGGACCGCCGGAACCGGCCCATCCGAGCCCTGGAGGACGCCCCGCAATTGGCCGGCGCCGTCGCGCCAGATGGCGATGTCGGCCCGCTCGGGCAATTCGATTGTAATCGCGCCCGTCTGAAACCGTTTCAAGCCGCCGGCCGCGAGAGCCTCGAGTTCTCCGCCGGCGGCCAGACGGACGGCCGCCACGCCGACTGCGTCGATCTCGACCTGGTGCCCGTTCACGTCGAGTACGGTCTGGATCGGGTCGCCGGCGGCGTGTTGGACGCCGGAGATGACAATCTGAGTGCCATCGATCAGCCGCGACCGGCCGTGGGCGCCGGGCGCCACGCTCTGGCGCTGAAAGCCGCTGAGGACTTCGGTGTTGAACGTCTGGGCTCCGATTCCCCCTGCCTGTAAATCGCGGATCACGGCAGTCGCACAAGCTTCCGCGTCCGGCAAGACGGCCATCGTGCCGGGCAGGGCCGCGGCGCCGTCAAAGAGCCGGCCCTCAAACTCCTTCGTCCACTCGCCCACGCGGAACAGGGCTGTCTTGCCGGCCGCCGCCCGCTGGAAGAAGGCCGCGGTGGCCGGGTTCTCGAACTCGGGATGATAGAGCACGGCCGCGGCGTAACGCTGCGGGCCGTACTGGATCGTCCCGTCGGCGGCGACCGCCAAGGAGCCGTTCTCGATCTCACTGCTGGGGATCAGGTCGGCCGGATAGCCGGCGGCCCATAGCCGGTCGGTCACTGCGATTCCCACGTCGTCGTAGGCGGGACCCGCCCAGTTCATCGCGCAGGCGTGGCCGAAAATCACGGCGACCGGACAGTCCAGCGGGGTCTTGGAGATGAAGTTCAACAGGCGAATGCGGCAGTCGCCTCGCATCAGCTCGCCGCCGAGCAAATGCGTGACGCTCATCTCCTTGTTCTCCTTGACGGGAACGGCGAGGAAGTTCATCCGTCCGCCGCCCAACGCATGCGTCCAGATGTCCTTCTCGTAGGCCGCGACCGCGCCTTGGTAATACATGTTGTACCAAACCGGGCTGTTCCACTTCTTCGCCAGCGAAGTCCGCACGCAGAACGGCGTCACTTCGTCGGTCTGCGCGAGATCGCGGGTGGCGATCCACCAGTGGAGGCCGTTCTTTTTGAACTCGCGCGTGCCGGGGTAAGGATACCAGGTGGGATGCGTCGCCACGACGGCCCCTTTCCCGAACACTTCCTTCGTCGCCCGATAGAAGTCGTCCTCGATCGCGCCATTCCGCTGGGTCGACAATTTCAAGAAGTGGTTGATCGCCGCCTGGCGTTCGGCTTCGCGCCCCGGCTCGCCCAAGTGCATCAACAGGCAATCGGCGACCAGATCCCGCCCTCCGGTGGCCTTTTCGTAGGCCGCCGCGTAAGCCTTGGAATACCAGAAATCGTTCTTGTCCGGGCAGCCGTCGTAGCAGGGCGGGAAGCCCCACTCGTCCTTGCAGACGCCTGCCATCTTGGTGTCGGCATAGCGTTGGATCAGCTCGCGTTGGAACGAGATCAAGTGCGGAGCGAAGACGTCGGGAGTGAAGTGGGTGAAGGCTGCCATGACACACGCCTTGTACCCAGCGGTCTTCTGGTCGCCGGGAATGGCGACGGTGACCGCGGCGGCGTCGGAGCGGCGGACCAGGCATCGGTCGGTAATCTCGCGGAGCGTCCCCGGCTCGATGCCTTGCGGGCCGCACCGGTAGGAATACACCCGTACCAGCCGGCCCGCCAACGAGATATAATCGGTCGTTACCATGGTGTAGTGGTCGTGGAGACGTTCGGCGCGAATGGTCAGCGTAGCCTCGCCGCTGTCGCGGAGATCAACTTCCCGCAGCCGCAGCATCTCCTGAAGTTCGTCCGGGTAGGCTTTCTGAAAGGCGGCCCGCGCCTGGCGGACGTCCAGGCTCATGGCAACGTCCAAGCCGTGTTGCCGAGCGTAGGCGACGCCGGCCTTGAACCGCTCCTGCACGTCGACGTCGGCGACCTCTTTCTGGGGCGCCATCATCATCGCCGTCAAGACATTGAAGTTCGAGTGCCGGCTAATGGTGTCGATGAATCGCTTGTGCCCCTCCGGCTCGAATTCCGCGGGATGCCAGAACCAGAACCCGATCACGGGCGGCACGTCGCGGGGCAGCCGAATCGGCGCCGGCTCCTCGGCTCGCAGCGTGAGCGAGGCCGCGGCGCCGACGGCCAGCATAAGAATAGGGACGATTCTCAACCGCCGCGAACCGTCTGTGCGGCACGCCATGCTCCCGCAGTGGAGGTAAATCGGCATCGGATGCAACATTTCTGCCTTGCGTCAAATGGGGGCGAAAAAGAAATTCCTGCTCGGGCTATTTGGATGTCACCTCGAAGGTAAATTCGTTGGGACCGTTTTCCGTCACGGTTGCCGTCAGCTCGCTTTCGGTATTGTACCGAGACGGGATCGTGTTGATCGTGTTGGGAAAGTTCGCCGCGCCCGTCGCGATCGGATCGCCTTCCCGAAAACGGCATACCTCCACCCGGCGTTCGCCGAGTTCGGCCGTTCCCTCGAATTTCCCGTCTTGGACATCCATTCTCTCGACGGATCCCTCCTGGATCGTCTTGAAGTAGACCGTGCCCTCGTCCAGCGGCCTACCGTCCAAGAGGACCGTGCCGCGAACCGGAACCTTGACGGGTTCCGCGGGCCCGCAGCCGCTCAGGGCCAATCCAACGGCCAGGAGCGGAACCCAGCCGCATTTCCAATACATCGGAATCTCCTTTGAATCATTTCAACGTAAACGTCTTTGCCGGCCTGGCAGGCGTGGATCGTCGGCAGGACGTGCCAATGGCCGTTGGTGGCGACGATCACGGCGTCGATGTCCTTGTTCTCGAGCAGCTTGCGGTAGTCGTGATACGCGACGACCTTGCCGCCGGCTTGTTTTTGCGCCTCGGCCAGCCGCCCCGCATGCACGTCACAGACCGCGACCATGCGGACCTCGGGGCACCGCAGGTGCCCGGCCATCACCGCGCGGCCCTCCCCGCCGCAGCCGATCAGGGCCATATTGATCATCTCATTCGGTCCAGGGGCAGCCGGGGCGCCCGCCGCATAGAGTTGAGCACCGGCCCAACCGGCCGCGACCGCGGTGCTGCCGAGAAATTTGCGTCGCGTGGTCTGATTGCTCATCATAAATCGCTCCAGGGCACATATTCAGCGAATCCCGGTTTTCGTGAAAGGACGGATCTTAATACTGGGCCAGCGGATGACCGTCGTCGCGGGTAGCCAACTGGGCGAGCAAGCTCAGCGGAACCGTTTCGGTCACGAACCGAACCGAACCATCGCCCAGCAGCGCGCTGACGCCTCCGGGATGCGCCGAATTAAGCGGGATGTTGATGCCCGTCAGGTAGGAAGTAACGCCGACGCCCATGTTGGCCCGGTCTCCGTCAGGATTCGGCCAGTTTCGGTTCCTGTTGATGGGGTAACGGATCGTGTAGAAATTGAACGTGTAGGGATTTCCGGTGAAGCCGGGCGGCACGGCAGTTGTACCCACGCCGATCTGCCAACCCACGCCTGCACTGGTTCGCCAATCCTTCTTCGCGCCCGTCGTGGTGTAGACCGGAATCGTGACATTTCGCAACAAGGTGATGTTCTGATGAACGCCCGGATAATCGATGTGGCCCGACGCGCCGGCGAACTTGTACTGGTCCGCAACGGCAGTCTGCTCCACGTACGGCAGGATGTAGGCAAGAAACGAACTCCCAAAGAAGTTCGGGATTCCGCCAGGGTACGTACCGAACGGCAGCTGGTCGTTGGCGCCCCCGGGAGGAAATCGCTTGTGGGTATCGTGGAAATTATGCAGCGCCACGCCGATCTGTTTGATGTGATTCGTGCATTGAGCGCGGCGGCCCGCCTCGCGAGCGGCCTGGATGGCGGGCAACAGCAGCGCGACCAGGATCCCGATGATCGCGATCACGACCAGCAGTTCGACGAGGGTGAACGCCTTCTTATGAGATTCGGAGCGAGCCATCGGCATCTCCTGAGACAAAGTCAAAGCGTGGAAAAAGCGTGTGCGGTGTGACGGTGGGTGTTGAACAACGCCCTTGCGTTCAGTATAGTGAACCCGACACTACCATTGTCTATGGTGTATTTGGCAAAAGACTTGTCGTTTTTGGCACTCATGCGATCTACTCCCCCGCCTACCCCGCGGCATCACGTGTTGGTCTTGCTCGGCTACAACGAACGAGGATTCGTCCGTGGGATCTTGTCCTATGCACGGGAAGCGTGTTGGACGTTGGACATGGATTACAGCCGCATCGGGATCCCGCCCGATCCCGGCGAGCGATTCGACGGGATTCTGGCCATCGTCGGCAAGCATCAGGAAGTGGACGTGATCCGCAATTATCCTCACGTCCCGTGCGTGGACATGTCGGGCGCTTGGCTTTGGGATCTGAAGGATCCTGCCGCCAGTCGGGTTGCCCGTGTGACCTATGACCCAGCCGCGTTGGGGCGAATGGCAGCCGATCACATGCTCGGCCGCGGGTTCAAGACGCTGGCCTTTATCAACACGTGCAACGGCTGGCAGGAACGTCCTGGCATCGCCGCCTGTGCCCAACTGGCGAAAGAAAACGGGGCTGCATTCTTTGAGCTGCGTCTCTATCGCGAGTTGGGCGTTGCCCCGCCGTATACCAGGACGCGGTTGCCCCAAGCCATGTGCTGGCTGGGCAACGCGCTGCGCACGTTGCCCAAACCATGCGGAATCATTGTCGTTGACGACTGGGGCCCCAGTTTGCTTCGCGTTTGCGAACACACGGGGATCTCCGTTCCGGAGGAACTGGCGGTGATGGGGCTGTTCAACATCCTGGATGCGTGCGAATACGCTTCGATTCCCATCTCTGCCGTCGACGCCGGCTTCGAGCACATCGCCTTCCGGGCGGCACAACAACTGGACCGTCTGATGAAGGGCAAGAAAAGGCCGAAAAAACCGATTCTCTTGCCGCCCAAGGGGTTGGTGATCCGGCAGAGCACCGATGTATTGGCCGTGGATCATCGCGAGGTCGCCGCGGCTCTGCGATTTATCTGGCAGCATTTCCGGGAGCCCATCCAGGCCAAGGACGTAGTCGCGCACACGACCATGTCCTACCGGGGACTCGCTCTGGCGTTTGAAAAGCAACTCGGGCGGACGATCGCCGATGAAATCGCGCGCAAACGCATTGATGAGGCCCGGCGCCTGTTGAGTGAAACGGACCTCAAGGCGACCCTGATTGCCAAGCAATCGGGATTCAGCGGCTTGGAACACCTGTCGCGAGCGTTCAAACGGAGCGTCGGCCAGGCACCGGCCGTTTACAGGAGGAATCAGCGAAACCATTCGCGCGGCGAGACAGAGCCGCTGTCATGAGAAGGCGCACAGATCGCTGTGGCGTCCGAATTCTTGGTATAGGAGAGTCGTGATGTTTGTCTTGAGGCTGGCTGGTCTGGCGTGCTTATTTGTCATGGCGTCTGCGGCGCCGGGCGCGAGCGGGGCGGAAAATCGGCGGCTGGATTGGAGCACCGTCCACGGGGTGGTGTGGCGATCCGCCCATGCCACGATTCAGATCGACCAGGGGGCCGGACCGTTAGGACCGCTGTTCCTCTTTGGCGATGCCCCGGCCGTGCCCATGAAAAACTGCCGAGTGGAGCAGCAGACGGACCTGCGTCTGGTCCTGATCGGCGAATTGAGCGCTCCCGACGGGACGAAGCTCTCCGTGCGCCGCCGCTTGCAGGTAAACTCCGGCCCGGCGGGCGAGGACCTTTCGGAGAGGCTGGAAATCGCCGGCGGCAAGGCGTTGACACTGGATCTCGAAGTCGTGCGGCCGTTTACGATTCGGACCGAGAGGCAGCCTACGACGGCGTTCTACGCCTTGCCTCTGAAGAGCGGCGAGTTCAAGCAAGACGTCCTTCAGGCTGCGGGCTGCACGGCCGAGTACAAGATGGGCCGGTGGCTGGACGCCAAGGAGAAGCAGACGCCGGAGTTGGCCCTGCCGATCATCGGTTTCCAACAAGAAGGCGCTTGGCAGGCGGCGGTCTGCGCCGACCCGTACTTTGCGGCTCGATTCCAGGCAACCTCGGGGCAGACGGGAATCACCGGCGAGTGCCGCTATCGGTACTGGAGTTCGAAGGTCGCGCTGGAAGAGCCGGAGCAGCGGACGTTCGGGTTCTGGATCGCACCGGAGCCCCAGGCCGAGCCAAAGCTGCGCGGTCCAATCGACGCCTACTTCCGCTTGGCTCTGCCCGAGGTGCAGTCGGGTCCCGAGTGGCTCAAGAGCGTGTACGCCGTTTTCTACGACTACATGAACCACCGCGGCCAGGGCTGGGACAAGGATATCGAGGCCCTGGCTCGGATGTTCGGGCCGGAGAACACCCGGCACGTGGCGGTCTGCTATCATGGCTGGTACGATCGCATCGGCACGTACTGCTTCGATCCTCGCACCAAGACATTGGCGGAGGAATGGGAAACCAGCCCGCGGCCTAACGATACTTTCTTGGTTACCAAGGAGCAGATGAAGCGCCAATTGGGCCTGGCTAAATCGAAGGGCTTTCGCACCTTCCTCTACTTTGGCGACGGCCTGTCGGACGATTCCTCGGCTCCGGGTTACCGCGAAGACTGGAAGTGGTTGTCTTTAGAGGGAAAGCCGTTAACCGCCTGGAGCCCGCCTCGGCACGGGAAGATGTTCAACCGCAATCCAGCCCATCCCGAGGTGGTCCAGTGGCATCACGACTACCTCGCCGCGCTGATTCGGGAGTTCGGCCCGATGATCGACGGCTTTGTTTGGGACGAGACGTTTTTCATCGGCACGGGCTTTATCGCAGCGGAACCGCAGCCGTCGTACAGCGACCGGGCGATGATGCGACTGGTCCGCGAGTTGACCGCTCAAGTGGACGCATGGGACGCGCAGAAAGCCTTTTTAGGCTCGGACAACGTCGGCTCCACCGGTTCTTGGGGAAACAAGTCGCCCGACGGCGTGCCCGGCTACTCGATGGTGGCCGATGGCCTCTGGCAGGATTCGGCCTGCGCCATCCAGCTGTGGCCGTACGCCCTGTTTCCCAACTGGCGCAACACGTACTGGAGCTGCCACTGGTTCACCTTTTGGCGCTTCGACGTGATGCGGACCGGGATGCAGCTTTATGGCACGCCGGTCTCGTTCGCCGCCGGGTATTCGCCGATCCTGTTCGAGAAGACTTGGGGCAACCTGAACGACATGCGGGCTCCGCACGAGTGGACGGCGGACGAGGCGGCACGTTTCGTCCAGGCATTCCACGAGCGGAAGGCCGCCGGTCCCGGACAGGTCCGCTATTTGACGGTGCCCTGGCAGGCCTACGGGCCGCTGGAATGGAATACGAACCCGCCCCAAGTGATTCCGGAACGGCCCGCGAACGCGGCGCAGCGGTGGTGATTCGTCAATCGCTCGTTCGGCGTCGCCACGCCAGCGCTCGACAGGGGTGATTGGATCCAAGAATGCACGACGGCCGCGAGGCGCGGAAAACGGCCCGTCCGAACAGAAAAGGAGTCGCAACGATGAGAGTGAGAAGCAACGGTCCGTGCGTGCTATGTGTGGTGATGCTCATGATGGCCGCCCCGGCGGCGTGGGCGGCGCCGGCGGAGCAAGGCGATTCGGACGTGCCGCTGGCGGCCAAGTCATTTGCGCTTTCCCAGGTTCGCCTGCTGGACGGCCCCTTCCGCGATGCTATGCGGCGCGACGCCGACTATCTGCTGAGCCTCGACCCCGACCGGCTGTTGCACTCCTTCCGCCTGAACGCCGGTTTACCGAGCCAGGCCGAACCGTTGGGCGGCTGGGAAAAGCCCGATTGGCCGGTTCGGGGGTTCAGCCTGGGTCAATACCTCTCGGCCTGCTCGTTCATGCACTCAGCAACCGGCGACGGCCGCTTCAAGCAGCGCGTGGACACCCTCATCGACGGCCTGGCCCAATGCCAAGAGGCCCTGCCCGACCGCGGCTACCAGGCGGGATACCTGTCCGCATTCCCAGAGTCGTTCATTGACATGTTCGAAAGAAACGAATCGATCTGGGCGCCTTGGTACGTGCTGAACAAGATCCTGGCCGGATTGATCGACGCCCACCAGCATTGCGCCAACCCTTTGGCGCTGGAGGTCGCCGTTCGCATGGCCGATTGGATGACGGCTCGGATGGACCGGCTGCCGGCGGACGCGCGAGTGCGGGCTATCGAGTCGATGCAGCCCGGTACCGGCCAGATCGCAGCCGTCGGCGAGTCGCTGGTCGACCTGGCCGCCATTACGGGAAACGACGAGTACGTCCGCTGTGCAAAGTTGTTCATCCGCCACTCGCTCTTCGACCCGCTGGCCGAGGGCAAGGATTGCCTTGACGGCCGATTCGGCAACACCAGCCGCGACGGCCGGCACGGTAATGAGACCGTCCTGGAAACCAACTCGCTGGCGCGGCTCTACGAAGTGACGGGCAAGTCCTATTTCCGCAATGCCGCCGAAACCTACTGGCGGCTCGTCGCCCGTCAGCGAGCCTACGTGATCGGGGGCTATACCGATTTTGAGCGATTCTTCCCCGTCACCGATTTCGCCAAGCACCTCAGCCGGCGCACTTGCGAGACCTGCAATACCTACAACATGCTGCGGCTCACCCAGCGTCTGTTCGCCTGGTCGCCCGGCGCCGAGTGGATGGATTGGTACGAGCGGGCCCTTTACAATCATATCCTCGCCGCCCAGGACCCGATCAAGGGCATGTTCGTGTACTACATGTCGATGAAACCGGGTGATTTCAAGAGCTATTCGACGCCGCTGGACTCGTTTTGGTGCTGCGTGGGCACGGGCATGGAGGTCCACGCCCGGCACGGCGAAGCGATCTACGCGCACGACGCCGACTCGCTGTACCTCAATCTCTTCATTCCCTCCGAGCTGACGTGGCGTGAGCGAGGAATCAAGGTCCGCCAGGAGACTCGCTTTCCCGACGCGGACACCGTGCGACTGACGTTCCAGTGTCCGGGCGCCGCGACGTTCACGCTCCAAGTGCGGCATCCCTCCTGGGCGGAGGGCATGACGATCGCGATCAACGGCAATCCGGTCGATGCCGGCAAAACCGGCTCGTATGCCCATCTGCATCGTCTCTGGCACGATGGGGATCGGGTCGACCTCCGGCTGCCGATGCGGCTGCGGACCGAGCCGCTGCCGGGCCACCCGGACATGGTGGCGTTCCTGTACGGGCCGATCGTGCTGGCCGGCGAGTTGGGCTCGCAAGGCATCCGGGACGAGCACCTCTATCTGCAAGACTTCCGCACCCACGACAAGGGGCCGCTCGCCGTGCCGCCGGTCCTGGTCTGCGATGATCCGTCGGAGCTGGTGCGGCACTTCGAGCCGGCGAAAAAGCCGCTGTGCTTCCGCAGCCAAGGCATCGGCAAACCCGAGGACGTGTCGCTGGTTCCGTTCTTCCGGCTGCACCGCCAATACCAGGCGGTCTATTGGCACGTCTTAAGTTCCGCGGCATGGAAGCCACAGGAACTCGCAGTGGAAATAGAGTGAATGGTTTCCGAAAACCGGCGCGGCGCGGTGAGTACCTCCGCTGCCATGACCACATTCTCCGACTCGCGTTCAGGGACGTGGGATCCCTCCTCGATTGGCCTTGAACCTTGCTCCGTCCGCGTGTTCCGGGTTCTTGTTCGGCCGGACTGTGGTACACTGGCGACCGCGCGCCGGTGTTATTCTGACAACGGCGGGCTGCGCCGAGTCGTGTCGTCTGCCTCTTGAGACCTTGTGATGTCCCCGCCCGATCCTCAATCCGCTCGTGCATTCACAGCCGGCCCGTCGCCGGATCGCCTGAAGGCGGAACCACGCAGGCTTGATCCCCAACTCGCTCGGGAATTCGCCGTCCAGGTGGTGATGCGCCTGCGCGAGGCGGGATTTGCGGCGCTGTGGGCGGGCGGGTGCGTGCGCGATCGGCTGTTGGGCCTGGAGCCGAAGGATTACGACGTGGCGACCGATGCGGTGCCGGAGCAGATCCGAGCCGTCTTTGGACGCCGCAAGACGCTGGCAATCGGTCAGGCGTTCGGCGTGATCACGGTGCTCGGCCCGCGCGGCGCCGGACAGATCGAGGTCGCGACGTTTCGCCGCGACGGCGGCTACAGCGACGGGCGGCATCCGGACCAAGTGACGTTCTGCAACGATCGCGAGGATGCCCTGCGGCGGGATTTTACCATCAACGGCATGTTCTTCGATCCGCTGGAAAACCGCGTGGTCGATTACGTCGGCGGCCAGCAGGATCTGCAACGCCGCTTGGTGCGGGCGATCGGCGACCCGGCCGCTCGGTTTGCCGAGGACAAATTGCGGATGCTGCGCGCCGTCCGGTTCGCAGCCACGTTTCAGTTCGCGCTCGATCCGGCCACGTTGGCGGCCATTCAACGGCAAGCGGGCGACCTTGGGGTGGTCAGTGCCGAGCGGATCGGTGGCGAGATCCGGCGGATGCTGGTCGACCGGCAACGGGCTCGCGCCGTCGAACTGCTGGCCGCGGCGGGATTGTTGACGATCGTCTTTCCCGAACTGGGCGCTCTCGTTCCGCCGGTGCCGCCCGCGTCGGCGAACGAATCGGTGTCCGCGTCGCCGTGGGCCGCTTGGCAAACCATCGTGGCCATTCTTCGCAGTCTGGAAACGTCCGCGTTCTCGGTCGCTCTGGCCGCGCTGGTCCGTGAAGCGTTCCGCCGCGAATCCGGCGGCGTGGACGATATCGAGCCGCTGTGCCGGCGTCTGAAGCTGACCGCCGCGGATCGCAAGGAGTCTGAATTCCTGCTCCGGCACGAGACGGCAATCCGCACCGCCCGCAGCCTGCCGTGGCCGCGACTGCAACGAATCCTGATTCGGGACGGGGCGGCCGATCTGGTGAGCTATGGCCGCGCCGTCGCCACAGTGGTGGACGGTCACACCGCCGATATCGATTACGCGGCGCAGTGCCTGGCCCAACCGATGGCCCAATTGAATCCGCCGCCGCTGATCACCGGCGATGATCTGTGCCGCCTAGGCATCCCTGCCGGCCCGGAATATAAACGCATCCTCGACACCGTTCGGGACGCTCAGTTGGAACAGCGCATCGTCACAACCCGGGAAGCGTTGGAGTTGGCGCTGCATCTGAGCCGAACCTCCTGATACTAGCAAAGGCGAACGATTGGCCATGACGGCAAAGACGGAAGCGGCAGCGCAAGCGAAATCCGGATACTGGCACGAATCGGCGCGGCCTTTGGCCGGTCTGGCATTCGTTGCGCCGCTGTTGCTGACGTATGAAGCCGGCGTGCTGTGGCTGGGCCCGGATGCGATCCGCAATGCGGCCGATGTCTGGCTCCGCCTGCTGCTGGATCTGTTGGGGTTCACCCAATACTTCCTGCTGCCGATCGTCACCTGCGGGCTGCTGCTGGCTTGGCATTATCTGGGCCGGCAACCATGGCATCTGAACTGGAGCGTGCTGTACGGCATGCTGCTCGAGTCGCTCGTTTTTGGATTCGTCCTGGTGCTGGTGGCCGGCTGGCAGGGCCGTTTGCTTGCGGGCGGCCCGCCGGTGTGCGCCGCGGATGCGGCCGACGGCGCAGCGCCACTGGCGGCGATCGTGATCGCGTATCTGGGCGCCGGGATCTACGAAGAAGTACTGTTTCGTCTGTTGTTGCTGTCGGGCGCCGCGGGCATCTGTCGCTGGACCGGATTGTCGTGGCGCACCAGCTGGGTGACGGGAGCGATTGCCACCAGCTTGTTGTTCGCCGCTGCGCATTACCGGCTCGACGTTACGCTGCTGAACTGGCATTTCGCGACCGGGCACGGCGAGATATTCATCTGGTCGACGTTTGTATTTCGTTCGCTGGCGGGCATGACATTTTCCACGCTGTTCTTGCTGCGCGGGTTCGGAGTGACCGTTGGGACGCATGCGGCCTACGATCTGTTCACACTGCTGGTGTGAACTCAGAAACGTCTCGCGCAGATTTGTCAAGGCGTCCCCGCGGAGAAAAAATTTTCCTGATGAAAGTGGCTTTGTCCCGACGCCGCTTGCGTCATATAATGCGGGCGTTGATTCATTCATCGTCGTCTGTTTTCATTCCAATCATCCATCGACGAGTGACAAGGAAACGTGTTCGTGCTGATCACCAGACCGAAAGTCGCGGAGCTGACGTTTCAACTTTACGGCCGTCCCCTGCACCCGGAGTTGTTCCAGATCTATCGCTCGCGCCGCGTGGAACGTGGCAAGTACGACGCGAAAATCGACATCACCAGCGGCGGCCACGTCGTCACGTGGCGGTCCGGCCATCTGACGTTGACCGAAGTTGCCGCGGCAGCCCAGAACCCGTTGCCCAAGGCGCGCCGGCTGTTGTCCCATCGCTTGAAGGGCGAGCATCACGACCTGCACCGCTGCCGCTGTGCGTCGTATCAGATGGGCTTCCAGTTGGAGACCGCTGAACCGGACATCTTTTGGGCGTTTCAGCAAGACCTGCTCTTAGACGCCCAGCGGTCGGGTTTGTTGTACCGGTTCGATGGCGGCGGTCGGATGGCAATGGGGGCGATCAGCTACATTCAAGTGGAAACCCGCGACCGCAGCCTGCTGGTTCAGGCGTTTCATACTTTCCCGGAAGACTTGGCCATCGTCAAGACGCAGTCGCTGTTTGAACTGGTCGACTCCGCCTGCGACTGCTGACGCGACGTCGGTTCGGGAAGGCCGGCAGTTACGATGTCTAACGGCGTGCTCGCCAGACCGCGCGGCTTGCTGTCCCGCGCGCCGAATGTTACCCCGGTGGTGAAACCAAGAGATCATCCGCCGGCTGGATTTCGGTCACGCGGCTGATCGCTTGTCCTTGTGCAAAACGCGACGTGAGGTTGTCACCGACCGCCAACGTGGCGGCGTCCGTCACGACTTGGCGAGTGGCCGTGTGCTGCGTCACGCTGTAGCCGCGGGCGAGCACGCCCAAGGGGCTGAGCGACTCCAGCCGCGCGGCCAGCGCCGCCAGTCGATCCCGCTGACGTCGGAACTGGTAGATGATGGCCCGCCGGGCGCGCAAATCCAAGTCGTCCAGTTGCCGGGCCAGGTCGTGGATGCGGTCGAAGGGACGGCGGAAGACGCGATGTTGCTCAAAGGCGCCCAATCGTGCCCGGGCATCGGAGGCTCGGGCCCGCAGCGCGGCGCTCAACCGCGCCCGCATGCCATCCAACCCGGCTCGAATTTCTTCCGCCGCGGGCGCCACCAGCGATGCGGCTTCGCTGGGCGTCAGCGCGCGCACATCGGCCACCAGGTCCGAGAGCGTGACGTCGATCTCATGGCCGACGGCCGAGACCACGGGGATCCTGGAGGCGTAAATCGCCCGCACCACGGGCTCTTCATTGAAACACCACAGATCTTCCAAGCTGCCGCCGCCACGGCCGACGACCAGAACATCCGGCGGATCGGCCAGGGCGTTTGCCAGTCGGATGCCGCGCACGAGATCCTGCGCGGCGCCCTCGCCTTGAACCTTGGCGGGAATAATCAGCACTTGGACGCCCCGCCAGCGGCGCCGGAGCACTTCCAAAAAGTCGCGCACGGCGGCGCCCGTGGGACTGGTCACCAACGCGATCCGCCGCGGAAACCGCGGCAGCGGCCGCTTGCGGCCGGGATCGAACAGTCCCTCGCCAGCCAATCGCTGATGCAGCTTGCGCAGCGCCAACTGCAAAGCCCCGACCCCCAACGGCTCGACCCGGCGGATGATCAGCTGGTACACGCCGCGAGGCGGATAGACGTCGATGTCCCCACAGCAAACGACCTGCTGGCCGTCCTGCAGATCGAAGCCCAGCCGCGAGGCCACGCTCCGCCAAATCACGCCGCGGATCTGAGCGGCTTCGTCCTTCAACGTCAAGTAGATATGCCCGGACTGCGGCCGCGAAACATCCGACAATTCGCCGCTGACCCAGACCCCGGTGAATTCGGCCTCCAGCGACTGTTTGATGCATCGCGTCAGTTGCGAAACGCTCAGCGGCTGGGCGGTCTCGATTGGTTCGTCCATGAGGGATGTCTCTGGCGATCCCCTCTCACAGCTCTTTGATCGCCGTCACGATGTTCAGGATCGCTTTCTGGCCGTCGGCAAAGTACATCAGCGCGTTAGGGGCCCCAAACAGCGGATTCGGAATGCCGGCAAAGCCGGGACTCAGACTCCGCTTGATCACGATCACGGTGCGCGCTTTATCCACGTCGATGATCGGCATGCCCGCGATCGGACTGTTCGGATCGGTCTTGGCCAGCGGGTTCACCACGTCGTTGGCTCCGATCACGATGCACACGTCGACCGTTTCCATCGTGGGGTTGATCTGGTCCATCTCCTTCAGCTGCTCGTAGTCGACGTCCGCTTCGGCCAACAGCACGTTCATGTGCCCCGGCATGCGGCCTGCGACGGGATGAATCGCATACTCGACGGTCCCCCCGCGTTCCTCGATCAGCCGGCCCAAATCGCGCACGGCGTGTTGGGCTTGGGCGACCGCCATCCCGTAGCCGGGCACGAACACGACGCGCTGGGCCCCGTCCAACAGCATGGCGATATCGTCCGCCGTCGTACTGCGGACCGTGGCGTAGAACTCATCCTCGCTGCCCGCCAGCGAACCGGCTTCCATGACGCCGAACAGGACGTTGGCCAGCGAGCGATTCATGGCCTTGCACATGATATTGCTGAGGATCAGGCCCGAGGCCCCCACCAACGAGCCGGCGATGATCAGCACGCTGTTGTTGATCACAAATCCCGTAGCACATGCGGCCAGTCCCGAATAGGAATTCAGCAGGGCGATGACCACGGGCATGTCGGCACCGCCGATGGGATTAACCAGGCACACGCCCAGCACCGCCGTCACGGCGACGATGGCCAGATAGATCCAGGGCGCATGACTCGGTTCGCCCAGGACCATCCAGGTCGCCAGCCCCAAAGCCACGAGAAACAGCAGAGCGTTGAGCGCTTGCTGTCTGGGCAGGCTGAACGCCTTCTTGAACATCTTCAATTCCTGGAGCTTGCCAAAGGCGACCAGGCTGCCCCAAAACGTGACCGTCCCGATGATCCCGGAGGCGGCCGTGGCGATCAGCATCACATGGTGATCGACGCCCGGTACATCGCCCCGCAACAACTCGGCGCCCGCCACCAGCACCGAAGCGCCGCCGCCGAACCCGTTCAGCAGGCCGACCATCTGCGGCATGGCGGTCATCGGCACCCGGAGGGCCATCCAGGCACCGGCCACCGAACCGATCAAGATGCCGACCAGGATGTATTCGAAACGCACGACGCCCGCGCTGAGCAGGGTCACCACAATGGCGATCAGCATCCCCAGCGAACTGAGCAAGTTGCCGCGCACCGCCGTGCGCGGATGCGACATCATCTTCAGGCCGAAGATGAACAGCACGGCGGCCACGATATAGGACAATTCAACGAGGACAGGCAAAGTGTTATTCACAGTTGAACTTCCGTCACTTCTTCTTGAACATCTTGAGCATACGATGCGTCACGAGAAAACCGCCCACCACGTTGAGCATGGCGAAGGCGACCGCGGCGGTTCCCAAAACCGTCGCGAGCCCGACTTGGTGAGCGCCGGCGGCGATCAGCGCCCCGACGACGGTGATGCCGCTGATCGCGTTCGAGCCCGACATCAGGGGCGTGTGCAATGTCGGCGGCACTTTGGTAATCACGTCGAAACCTTCGAGCATGGCGAGCACGAAAATTGTCAAGCTGGCGATCAAGGCGCGAGTCGACATGCTCAGTCCCGCGGCCCCGGATCCCGCATGCGCTGGAGCGGATGCCGCACCGTCAACGGGTACGGCGTCGCCTGCGCCGGTCGCCACACCGGTCACGGCAAACGCCACGCAAAGGCCCAGGACCAACAGACAAAGCGGACGAACGATGCGAACGGCTGTCATAATGCTGTTTTCTCCCTGTGCGTTCAGGCCGACGGGATGGTTTCAGGAATGCCGGCCGCGGGCGCTTCGGCGGCCGGCGCACCCAAGCCGAGCAATTCGCGGATCCGCGGATGGAACACGTCCCCGTCGCGGGTGGTCAGCGTGTCGCGAATGATTTCGTCCTGCAGGTTCAAGTTGACTTGACCGCCCTTGATCAGGTTCTGCAGGAACTTGGTCACGTTGTTGGACAACATCATACTGGCCGGATGCGGAATCTCGGAGGGCAAGTTGGTCGGTCCCAGGATTGTCACGCCGTGCTGTTGGACGCGCTCGTCCGGCCGGCTCAATTCGCAGTTCCCGCCGCGTTCGGCCGCCAAGTCCACGATCACGCTGCCGGTCCGCATCCCGGCCACCGCTTCCTTGGTGATCAGCACGGGCGACTTTTTGCCCGGAATTGCCGCCGTGGTGACGACGATATCGCTGTCCGCCACAACGCGGGTCATCAGTTCCCGCTGTTTGCGATAGAACTCTTCCCCCATCGCCTTGGCATATCCGCCCTGGTCTTCCGACTGGCCGGCCTCCAACTCGAGTTCGACAAACTTGCCACCCAAGCTGCTGACCTGCTCCCGGCAGGCCGAACGGACGTCGTAGGCCGAGACGATGGCTCCCAAGCGTTTCGCCGTCGCGATCGCCTGCAGGCCGGCGACGCCGGCGCCGATGACGAACGCCCGGGCGGCGGACAGCGTCCCGCCGGCCGTCATCATCAAGGGGAACATCTTGGGCAATTCCACGGCCGCCAGCAATACCGCGCGGTAACCGGCGATGGTGGCCATACTGGACAACACATCCATGCTCTGAGCCCGCGTGATGCGGGGAATCAGTTCCAAGGCGAACAGCATTGCGCCTGTTCCGGCGACTTCACGAATCGCCTCCGGAGCCCCTAACGGATCGCACATTCCGACCACGATCTGGCCGGGTTTGAAGTGCGCCAAATCGGTCCGGCCGGCGTGAGGATTGGCTCCCAGGCAGCGGACTTGCAGCAGCACGTCCGCTGTCAAAGCGGCCTCGCGGCTGGCGACCACCTGGGCCCCTTTTCCCGTGTATTCCGCGTCGGCAAATCCGGCTGCGGAACCCGCCCCCGATTCCACCACCACTTCGGCTCCGGCCTTCGCCAGCGCAGGGACGCTGGCCGGCACGAGTGCCACACGCCGCTCGCCGGGAAACGTCTCTTTGAGAACCGCAACTTTCATAACAACACCACTGCCAGCTGAATAGACAAACTGTGGAATCGCCACATTCTAACTACCCAAGCGATTGAATGTAAGGGCCGGAAAAGGCTTTGATGCCAGCGTCTTTAAAATGCTTCCAGGGGCAACTATAAACCAGTCACATGGGAGCGTTCTTCCTGCAAATGGCCCACAAAATCCACCGAAAGAGGTACATCCGCACGAGGAATCCAGCCTTTATACTGTGCGAATTCAATTATCGTGCCGCCGGGGTTTGTTTGAAGGCGGCGTTTTGCAGGGGCCGAGCGCCGTTTGACACCGGCGGCGCTGTGTCTCGCGACCGAATCGAAAGGAGTTGTCGGATGGCCATTGTTCTTGAGAATCGCGCGGATCCCCGCACAGCGATCGCCGAAGCCGTGTTGACCGAAGTGCGGGAGGTTATGCCCAAGGACTTGGTCTCCCAGCTTTCGCTGGACAGTTCGCTGCTCGAACTCGGCCTGGACTCGATTTCGATCATGGACGTGGTGAACCGGATCGAGAAGCAATTCGGAATGCGGTTCCGCGAGGAATGGCTGTACGACATGGAGACTTGCTCCGATTTGGTCGAGTGCATCGCCCGGCACACGGGGCCGAACGCCGCGTCCGAGTCTGCCGTCTCGCCGTCTCCGGTCACCGTCTCGACGGTCACCGCCGCAGCGTCAGCAGCCGCCCCAGGACCGATTCCCGAATCTCACTACGACGTGCGTCTGTTTCCCGAATGCGTCGCGTTTCACCAGCGATTGGCGACGACCGCCGCGGCGGGCTTGCAGAACCCCTTCTTCCGCACCAGCCAGCGGGTGCGGCACCGCGTGACGACGATCGAGGGCCGCGAGGTCGTCAGTTACACCAGCTTTGATTATCTGGGCTTGTCGGGACACCCCGCGGTGATCGAGAGCGCGAAAGCGGCGATCGACCAATTCGGCTGCAGCGCATCGGCCAGCCGGCTGGTCGGCGGCAACCATGCCTTGCTGGACGAATTGGACGAGGAACTGGCCCAGTTCCTCGGTACCGAATGCGCGATCGTGTTTCCCAGCGGATACGGCACCAATGCTTCGCTGTTCGGGCACTTGTTCGGCGAACAGGACCTGATCCTGTACGACGAGCTGGCGCACAACAGTATCGCCCAAGGGGCGGTCCTGTCGAAGGCCGCTCGGCGCTCGTTCGCCCACAACGACGCCGGCGCCGCCGACGAACTGCTGCGCGATGTGCGCAGCCAGTATCGCCGCGTGGTCCTGGCGATCGAAGGGGTGTACAGCATGGACGGCGACTATCCCGATTTGGGCCAATTCGTCGAAGTCAAGAATCGGCACCGCGCGCTGCTGTACGTCGACGAAGCACATTCGGTAGGCGTCATGGGAAAAACCGGTCGCGGGCTGTGCGAACACTTCGGCATCGATCCGGCCGAAGGCGATTTGTGGATGGGCACGATCAGCAAGGCCCTGGCCAGCGGCGGCGGCTATCTGGCGGGCCGCGAAAAACTGATGCGCTACTTGCAGTACACGGTGCCTTCGTTCGTGTTCGCCACCGCCTGTTCGCCGCCGAACGCGGCCGCCGCGTTGACCGCGCTGCGGGTCTTGCGCGAGGAACCGGATCGCGTCACGCAGCTGCGCGATCGATCTCGGCTGTTCTTGCAACTGGCCCAAGACCGCGGGCTGGACACCGGCAACAGCCACGACACGCCTATCGTGCCGATCATTTTGGGGAACTCGGCGCGGTGTATTCAAGTCTCGCACGAGTTGTTGCAGCGGGGCGTCAACGCCCAGCCGATCCTGTACCCCGCCGTCCGTGAAAGCGCCGCCCGCGTGCGGTTCTTCATCACGGCCGAGCATACCGAGGAACAGATTGTCCGCACGGTCGATGCGCTGGCCGAATGCTTGGCATAAACGCGAATTCCGAGCAGACGGCCTGAGACCTTCAGCGTCCGCCGTCGGCCGCTTTGCGCCATGCTTCGTGCAGGCTCTTCAGCCGCCGCACGACGTCCGGATGATCGGCGGCCAAGTTCTTCGTTTCGCCCAGATCGCCGGCCAAATCCGCCAGAAACAGCGGCTCGGCGGACGCCGCCGCGTCGTTCGCGCCGGTCTCTCGCGGATTGCCCAATAACTTCCAATCGCCCTCGCGCACCGCCCAGCTGTTGCCGGTGGTCCAGTGCAGCACCTCGTGCGGCGACGGAGCCGATTCGGAGCGGATGACGGCGGTCAGGCTGCGTCCGTCGAGTTCGGTCCGCGGTGGCTCGACGCCGCACAGTTCGGCGAGCGTCGGCAGCCAATCGCAGGCGTGCGCTCGTTGCGAGCGGACGGCGCCGACTGGCAGACGGGTCGGCCAGCTGATGACCGCCGGCACGCGAATGCCGCCTTCGAACAAGCTGAACTTAGCGCCGCGATAGGGCCCGGCGCTGCCGCCGCCGAAGTGTGCCCGCTCCTCGGTCGAATGCCCGTTGTCCGACTGGTACACCACGATCGTCTGCTCGGTCAGTCCCAGCTCGTCGATCCGTTTGGCCAGCCGCTCGATGCGGGCGTCCAGCGTCGTCACGAATGCGGCGTACAGATTTCGCGGGTACGGCAGGTCTCGGTAATGTTCCCGCCATTGCGGTTCGCCTTGGTAAGGATAATGAGGCGTGTTCATCGCCACGTACAGGAAGAACGGCCGGTCCTTGTTCTGGGTGATGAACTCGTTCGCTTCGGTCAGCATCAGCTCGGGAAAGAACCGGCCGGGGCATTGGATCTGGGCACCGTTGCGCCACAAATCATGCCGGTTGGGACCTTGCCAGTAGAAGAAGTGGGAGAAGTTATCGATACAGCCGCCCATGTGGCCGAAGGAATGATCGAAGCCTTGGGCGTTGGGCATTGTCTCGGGCGTATATCCCAAGTGCCATTTGCCGACGTGCGCGGTGGCGTATCCGGCCGCCTGGAACATCTCGCCCATCGTGACTTGTTCCGGTGGCATCCCCGCTTGGCCTTGTTGCGAGCTGACGTTGCCCGGCACGCCGGCTCGGATCGGATAGCGGCCCGTCAGCAAGGCCGCCCGGCTGGGCGAGCAAACCGGGGCGCCCGCATAGAACTGCGTGAACCGCACCCCCCGCTCGGCCAGCAAATCGATCCCCGGCGTGTGCAGGTCCGTGGCGCCGAAGCAATTCGCATCGACCGATCCCTGGTCATCGGTCAAGATCACGATCACGTTGGGCTGCCGCTCGGCCGCGGGGGACGATGCAAGCATTGGCGTGGAGAATGCAAAAACCAAGGCGAGACCGGACCAAGTGAGCTGGGCAAAGGGCCCGAAAATAGAGTCGGCTCCCCGGAGGCCAGATCGATCGTTGCGCGACGTACGCATTGTTTCAACTTCCATGGGTTGGAATTCGTAGGAGTTCAGGCTTCAGGCGAGCGGCCGACTCGATTGTACCCTCGCTCCTGCTCGCGGAGCGCAATCCCAGGGACAGAGAGCGCGCGTCTAATTTTCCTGCCAGCCTCTTCCTCAAGGTGCCAATGCCACAATCGGAGATATGCCGCTGCCCGACGCGGCTACATGGGAGTTCCGCGTTACGAACGGCGGTTGCCGCCGGCGGCGCCGACCAGCGGCGGGTCATTTTCCAGCGTGTTCCAGACGGGGATCTCTTGCTTGAGCTTGGCGACGTAGGCGTTGACCTGGTCTTTGACGTGTTCTTTGCGAAGCGCCTCTTTGATGTCGACTTGCGCTTGCTCGAACGGGACGCGGCCGGCTTCGGTCCGTTCGACGACCCGCAGGATGTGAAAGCCTTCGGCGTCCTCCAAGCGGTCGCTCAAGCGTCCGACAGGCAAGCTGAAGATGGCGTGGTCGAGCGTCTCCGAGGCCAAACTGCCGCGGTTCGTCCAATCGTGATAGCCGCCTTCGCGGGCGTCGATGCCTTGCGATTGACGTTGGGCCACGGCGTGCAGCGGCGCGCCGCGAAGAACTTCGTTGCCCATCGCGCCCAGTGCGGCCCAAGCTTCTTGCTTGGTGGCAAAGCGGTCGAAACGGACGGTCAGCTTTTCCCAACGCGCGCGGGCGGCGATCTCATATTCCGCGAGGTTGGCATAGTAGTAATCCAGCATCGCCTGGTGCGTGATTTCCGGCTCGTAGTTCACCTTTTGCGACAGCACGGATTGACCCAGTGCCCGTTCCACGAAGCTCTGCCTCTGGCGTTGGATGGACGACCCGAATTCCCGCAGCTTGGCGTCGAGTTCCACTTGGGTCTCGACCTTGGCTTTTTCCATCGCCTCGGGCAGCTGCTTTTCCATGAACTGCTCCTCGGCGCGGCTGGTGATCTTGGGCAGGATTTCTTTTTTCTTGTCGGGGGGAATCGTGCGGAGAAAATCCAAGTACAACAGCTTCGTCTGGATCGAACTGTCCAGAGCCTGCTTCATCAACTTTTCCTTCTGCTGCTCGATCGCCGCTTTCTGCTGTTCGACCACTTTCGGATCCATTTCGGACAGGTGCGACGCCATGATCTGCTCGACCATCGGCATGATATCGCCGACTTGAATCGGCTGGTCCCCGACCCAGGCGATGATTTGACCGGGTTTGAAAATCGTGATCGGCTGTTCTTCGGCCACCGGTGGCGCAGGCGGCATCCAGGGCTGGGTCGGGACGTTTCCCCGAGCTTGCCCCGCGCCGGGCGTCCAGGACTGGGCACCTGCCGGCGTCGGCGAGGGAGCAAACGAAGCGGTTCGCAAGCCGTCAGCGGGCAACTGCCGTTCGTCCTGTGGCAGGCGTCGCGCTTGTTCCTGCGGGACGTTTAGCCCCGGCGATCCAAAGACGGGGGAGCCCGGCGGGTGGTACGTCGCCGCGGAGGGTATTCCGCCGCCTGGAGCCGGAGCCCCGAACGGCGCCCCCTGTCCGCCAAACCCCGCCCCCTGGACCGCAGGCGGCGGCACGGGAGGAGGCTGGTTCAGTTCGGTGTCAAATCGAGGTGGCGGCGGAGGTTGCTCCGCTAGCACGCTGCGCAGCAGGAATCCAGCTGCACACACAGCAACCACACACACGACCGATAATCCCGTCCGTGGGAACAAGCTGCTCGCCTTTGTTGCCGAGAGAAGAGAATTTTGACAAGCCGGCCGCCCGCCTCGTGTCGGCGGCCCTGCGGCGCGCGGGATTATAGCCGGCAGTTCACCGGTGCCGCAACACTGATTTGACGAGGTTCAGAATTGCGTCCGGTCCTGCAACTCCCGGCGGCACCCGCAGATACGCACTGTGCTGGTCGACGACCCGAAGTTTTCCGCCGCTGATTTTGGCCAATTGTTCGATCCGCGGACGACTGGTGTATCGGAAAACGAGGAACCGATCTTCCAAGTAAATCTCCGCGATTTGCCAGATTGCGGCTTCGATTTTCAACGCTTCGCGGGCCAGCATCCGCTCGACCGGCTCCGGCTGCGCTCCGAAACGATCGGTCAATTCGGCCCGGTACTCCTGCAATTCCTGGGGATTGGTGATCCGCGACAGCTTGCGGTACAGGTCGATCTTCTGCCGCATGTCGGGCACGTAATCGGACGGCAAATAGGCTTGCCCGGGCAAGGCCAGATCCACGTCGATCGATAGCTTAGGCGGCATTTGCTTCAATCGCCGGACGGCATTTTCCAACAACTGACAATATAACTCGTAGCCGACCGCGGCGATGTGCCCGCTTTGCTGGGTGCCCAACAGGTTGCCGGCCCCGCGGATCTCCAGATCCCGCATGGCCAACGCGAATCCGGCCCCCAATTCGCTGAATTCCTCAATCGCCCGCAGCCGCCGAGCCGCATTGGGCGTGACGTTCTTGCCGGGATCGATCAGCAGATAGCAGTACGCGCGATGCTTGTAGCGGCCGACCCGGCCGCGCAGCTGATGCAAGTCGGCCAAGCCGTAGCGGTCCGCCTCGTCGATAAATATCGTGTTCGCGTTGGGAATGTCCAACCCGCTCTCGACAATCGTGGTCGCTAGCAGCAGATCGAATTTGCCTTCCACAAACTCGACCATGACTTCTTCCAACTGGGTTTCGGGCATCTGGCCGTGCCCGATTCGAATGCGCGCCTCGGGCACGATGTATCGCAATCGCTGCTCGACAACGTGGATGTCCTCGACGCGATTGTGAACGAAGAAAATCTGCCCGCCGCGGTTCAATTCGCGGAGCACGGCATGGCGGATCAGATCGGGATCGAACCGGCTCAGCCGGGTTTCGGTCGCCACGCGGTCCTCGGGCGGCGTCTCCAAGTTCGAGATGTCCCGCACGCCCACCAGCGACATATGCAGCGTCCGCGGGATCGGCGTGGCCGTCAGTGTCAGCACGTCGACGGTCGCGCGCAGGGCCTTCAAACGCTCCTTGACCTCGACGCCGAACCGCTGCTCTTCGTCGATCATGACCAGCCCCAGGTTGCAGAACCGCACATCCTGGGACGCCAAGCGATGCGTGCCGATCACGATATCGATCTGGCCGGCGGCCAAGCGGCGCGTGATCTCCCGCTGCTGCGGTGCCGAACAGAAGCGGCTCAGGCGGGCGATGTCGAAGGGGAACTCGGCCATCCGCTGGCGGAACGTGTGGTAGTGCTGCTCGACCAGCACCGTGGTCGGCGCCAGCAAGGCGACTTGATACCCATTGTCGACGGCCTTGAACGCGGCTCGCATCGCCAACTCGGTCTTGCCAAAGCCCACGTCGCCGCACAGCAGCCGGTCCATCGGACGCGCCAAGGACATGTCCTTCTGAATCGCCGAGATCGCCAGCAATTGATCGGGCGTCTCCTGATACGGAAACGACGCGTCGAATTCACGCTGCCAGTCGCTTTCCACGGCAAACGCGATGCCGGGGCGCGCCCTCCGCTCGGCTTGCAGTTCCAACAGTTCGGCGGCCAGATCGATCACCGCCGACTCGGCCGCCTGCTTTTGCCGCACCCAGGTCTTGTTGCCGATCTTCGCGAGCACCGGCCGGGTCTTGGCCCCGCCGACATACTTCTGGACCAAGCCGATTCGAGTGGCCGGCACGTAGATCTTCGTGCCGCCGGCGAACTCGATCTGCAAGTGCTCCTCGACGCGGCCGTCCTTGTCCAACAGTTGCATGCCGCGATAGCGGCCGATGCCGTGCGCCAGATGGACGACCAGGTCGCCTTCACGCAGGTCCAAAAAGCTGTCGATCGCTTTGCCCAGCCGTCGGCGGGGCAAACGCCGCAACTCGCCGCGCTGGAACAACTCGCCGCTGGTAATCACGATCACGCGGTCGCGGGCCAGACGAAAGCCTTGCCGCAGAGATCCCAGCGGCAGGTGCAGGCGTCCGGTCGCGGCCAATTGCGTCGTCTGCAGCAATTCCGCGAGCCGCTCGACTTCCGCCTCGGTTTGCGACACCAGGAACACTTCGTGCCGTTCGCCGATCTGATCCAACTCGGCCCGGACGTGGTCGATTTCCCCGCTGAACCGTTCGACCGACTCGATCTGCAGATGGCAGGATGCGCCCAAGCTGCCGCGGGCCAGCCCGGCTGCCGTGACTACGGCAAACCGGGCGGTGTGCTTCATGACTTCGGCAAAGGGGTGCACATCCTGCGGCCGCTCCAGCCGCGTCAAATATGCTTTGGCTTCCTCTTCCGACCGTTCCAATTCGTGGAACAGGAAGATGCTCGACGGCGGCAGATAATCGCCGAAGTGGCTGCGGTCCTCGGACGTCGGCGGAGCCACCGTGATCTCGATTTCGTCCAGCGCTTCCAAGCTGCGTTGCGTTTGGACGTCGAACCGCCGCAGCGATTCGACGACGTCGTCGAAGAATTCGATCCGCACGGGTTGGTACCAGTCGGTGGCGAACACGTCAAGCAGTCCGCCGCGGCTGGAGAATTCGCCGGGCAATTCGACGGCACTGGTCGCGTGATAGCCGCGTTCGACCAGCCAAGCCAGCAGCGATTCGACCGCGACGCGCCGCCCCACGCCCAGAGTCCGGCTGCTGTGCGCCAACCGCTCGCGGCTGGGCACCGGCTGCAGCAGGCTCTGGATACTGGTCGCGATCACTCGCGGCAGTGCCGCGGCCGGCCGGTCGCTGGAGGCCGACGCGGCCGGCGGCTGCATTCCCGCTTTCATCCCGCGAAGGAGTTGCTTCAGCGTCCGCAGCCGATCCGCGTGGATTTCGTCATGCAGGATTCGTTCGCCGGGTTCCGTTTCCCAAGCCGGAAAGCGGGTGCAGGGAATGGGCGAAAAGAGGGAAAAGTCGTCGCCGAAAGTGTCGATGTCATCCTGGTGCGGACAGACGACGACCAGCGGCCCAGCCGCCGCGGGAACCAGTGCCGCCGCGACCAGCGCGCACGAACTGCCCCAGACTCCGTCGAGCGTAGCCGGCTGTCCCTGGGACAGTGCGGACACCACATCGGCGAAGCCGTCGTGTTCGTTCAGGCGCCGGGCCAGCTCCCGCATACGCTCCGACGCTGTACTGGCAAGAGATGAACCGCCCATGTTCGTGGGCTGATTGTACCGTCCCAAGGCCGAGCTGGCTAGGGCTGAATGTTCCGACAGCCCGCGGTCTACAGCTTGGGAAGCGACCGTGCCACAGATATAAGTGATACAGGAAAAGAACTTACGGCGTCCGATGCGGCTGCTCGCACCACTGCTTGCACCGGCGGGGGAGAAAACGTGAACGGGAGACCACATGACGAGGGACGGGATGGGCAGGACGCTTGCGGCGAGGAGACGAGCGAGTGTAGCTGGTTGCTTTTTCCCCTGATGCGCGGTTAAGCTTGTGGCGCCGGTTCTCGACCAGCACGGGGCACCGGCAAATCGAAGACCGCAATCATATACATCGAAGCCAAGCCCGGCCTGACGGGATCGGGACGCATTGGCCGCGTCCGCTTCTCGAGGACCGGCAAGACGATCTACTACGGCGGGCGAGCGTTTCAGTCGCTCAAGGGCGGCTCCGTTCGTCCAGGGAAGAGGAACGCATTTCCGCGTTCTTCCCCGATGCGTTTGATCAGCCACGTCAGCTCAGTCTCCAAGACAGGTAATCTTGGCCGCCGTCGACGAATCGCAGTACATCGATGCCGCGTGGCTGGTATCGAAACAGGATGGCCCAGCGTTTGTAGGAAAACAGCCTGACGCCGGCGCCGATCTCGGGAGCCGTCGTTCCCAGCACGGTAGTCGTCGAGAGTTGCGCGAGCTTCTCCACCTGCGCGATCAACTCGTCACGATGCGATCCGCCGTTACCGGGTGACCGTCTCGAACAGCAATGTGGAACGCTATGTTTTGCAGGTCGCGCTCCGCGGCTTCTGAACGTCGGACGGTGGGCATTAGTTGCGGATTCCCGGTGCCTGCAGCCGCTTGCGGACGGCAGCCTTCGTTTCGTCTGCATTAAACGGGCCTACGCGCCCAGCGGCAATATCCGCGTCGGCTTCGCACACCATCTCGCGAAGCTCCGCCCCGTCCCCATTGGCGTTTTTCCAACGTGTCGATGGCCTCACGCAGCACGTCGTCTTCCGAAGCGAACTGGCCGCTTTCGATCTGAGCCCGGACGCGCTGTTGAATGTCTGCAGGGAAGTGATAGGGCATGGCAATGTTCCTTTCTTTCTGATCCTACTCGTGATGCAGTTCGCTGACAAGCGGCGGCGCAGCGCAGCGGCAAGAGGGCAACAAGGTGCGGTGCCGCGCGCCCACCGGTTATCTTTGAATTCGCGCAGCTTCCGCAGTCCCCACCCGGCCCCGTGCCGGTGGATGCCGGTTTGACTACCAAGTGACTCCTCTCGTCCCCCCTCTCGCCCGATTAGTCGCCGCGGCCCTCTGATGTCACACGTCCGGCATTTCGCTATGTTATTTCTTCGAAGTGGCTGCGGTCCTCGGACGTCGGCGGAGCCACCGTGATTTCCGGATCGCATCCGTTGGTATTGACATCCACAAACCGAACACCCCCGTCCGGTCTCATCGGGACACCGGCTGGGATTTCGAGCGGGCGAAAGGAATCGAACCCTCGACATCCAGCTTGACCGCACCGCATCCGAGCCTTACGTTATCGTCTTATCGACTTAGGACACAAAGGAGTAGTGATGCCGTTGGATCCGCAGACCCGCGTCCTTCTGGAGCAGATGGCCAAGGCGAATTTGACGCCGTACGAAGCGATGACGGCACAGGAGGCCCGCCGCCAGATGGCCATGGGCAGCTGCTTCCTGGAACGGCCTCCGGAAGTCTTTGCCTGGGAGGATCGCCAGATTCCCGGGCCGCAGGATTCCATCCGCATTCGGATGTACCGGCCTGTGTCGGCGGCCGTGCTGCCGGTGGTCGTTTTCTTCCACGGCGGCGGTTGGGTCATGGGCAGCATCGAAACGCACGACGTGTACTGCCGACAATTGGCCCTTGCATCCGGCTGGTCCGTAGTTTCGGTCGATTACCGGTTGGCTCCCGAACACAAGTTTCCGGCGGGACTGGAGGATGCCTTTGCCGCCACGCGCTGGGTCGCGGATCATGCCGACGAGATCGGCATGGACGCGCGGCGGATCGCGGTGGCGGGCGACAGCGCGGGGGGGAACCTGGCCGCCGCCGTGGCGCTGATGGCCCGCGATCGAGGCGGGCCGGGATTGGCATTTCAGCTGTTGCTGTACCCGGTCTTGGATCACCGTTTCGACACGCCTTCGTACCGCGAGAACGCCACGGGATATCACCTGACCCGAGCCGCCATGATCTGGTCCTGGCGGCACTATTTGAACAGCCAGCAGGACGGCGATTCACCGTACGCGTCTCCCGCGCGAGCGGATGATTTGAGCGGTCTGCCGGCGACGCTGATCATGACTGCCGAATACGATCCGTTGCGGGACGAGGGCGAGGCATACGCCGAACGACTGTCAGCCGCCGGCGTGCCGGTGACGCTGAAACGCTACGACGGATTGATTCACGGCTTTGCCCGCCGGACCAACGTCCTGGAGCGGGCGCGCGAAGCACTGCAAGACGCGGCCGACGCCTTGCGGGCCCGGGGCGGCTAATGCAAGCTTGCGATGCAGGTCCTCTGGCTTCTTCGTCGCCCGTGGTCTACGATGGCGAAAAATCCACGGCTTGCATGGGTGAGAAGGTTTCATGGCTGCAATGCAATTTTCCTGTCCCCATTGTTCGGGACTTTTCCAAGTCGATAGCTCGCTGGGCGGCCAGCAGGTCGCGTGCCCGCATTGCGCATGCGTGGTCATGCTGCCTGCGATGACCGGGTATCCGCCGGGTGCCGAGCCGGCGCAGTATCCCGGCAACGTTCCGGGATACGGCGGTCAGGAAATGCCGATCCGTCCGCCCTCGCAGGCGCCGGGCTTTGCGCCGAGCGGGCTCGGTCAGCCGGCGATGCCGCCTAGCCAAGAGCGGCCGTTGGCGCCGGCGCCCGGTTTTCCGCCCCAGCCCCGCGTACCGACGAGCCCCGAGCAGCCTTTGGCCGGTCCGCAGCCTCAACGCCCCCTCCGCCCGTTGCCTGCCGGTCCGCAGCCGGATGAACCGAGGCCACAACAAGAGCGTCCGTTGGGCGGGCCCAGCCAAACTCCCGCGCCGCAGGTGCCGCAAACTCGCTCGACTGCGGCACGACGTCCCGCGCCGCTGGCGACGACGCCACACGCGGGGCCAGCGCCTCGCGTACCGCCGTCCGGCCCTGCGGCGCCGAGCGGGCCGCAGAGGCTTTCGACGCCCCCGGCGCCGTCGGTACCCACCGTTCCGTCCGCACCGGCGGCTTCGTCCGCGCCTCGCGTGCCGTCGTCCTCCCCGGCGCCAGCCGCGGCAAAGTCGCAAGCCGGCGGCGCCGAGCAACACATCGCAAGTGTTCCGGGACGGCCGGAAGCTCGCCTGCCGTCGCCATTGCCGCCGGGCGCAGGGAGCGGGCCCGCGTCGCCGGACGTTCCCCTGTCAAGCGCAGGCCGCTTGCCCATGGGCGGACCTCAGTCGGGCATGGGAGCGATGGGCGGGACGGATATCCTGTTGCCGCCTGGGGCGACCGGCGGAGCAGCAATCGCACCGCGGACCGGTGGTGCCGGGCCGCAAACCGCGTTTGCCGGCGGCTCGGGCTCGGTGCTTCCCCAGCCTGCCGGCGGTCCGGCCCGGCCGATCATGCTGCCAACGCCGGACGGCGGCTACGTCAAGTTGCGCGACCCTGCCAAGATCGTCGGCCAGGGCGATGACGCCTTGGAATTGCGGACGCGAACGGCGGCGGAAAAAGAGAAGTGGCGTCTCAAAAAGAACCTCATTATCTGGACGTTCGGCTTGCTCGTGCTCGGCATCACGATCATCATCCTCATGATCATGGGCCCCCTTTGAGGTTTGCGGAACTATACTCGATGCCTACAGGTTCTGAAGTCATCGTTCGAGATGTCGCCTGTACAACCTGCGGCTGCGTCTGCGACGATCTCGCGGTTTCCGTGCGGGACAATCGGATCGTCGGATTGCAGCCCGCTTGTCCGCTGGCAGAGCCGTGGTTTCTCTCGCTGGGAGATGTTCCCGCCGCTACGGCTCGGATCGCGGGCCGCCCCGCGCCGCTGGAAGCGGCCGTCGCCGCCGCGGCGGATGTGTTGGGTCGCTCGCGGGCTCCGCTGATCTACGGACTTTCCCGCAGCAGCACCGAAGGCCAGCGGGCCGCCGTCCGGCTGGCCGACCGCTTGGGCGGAAACATCGACACCACCGCATCGCGCTGCCATGCGCCGTCGATCGTGGCCCTGCAGCAAGTGGGCGAAAGTACTTGCAGTTTAGGCGAAGTCCGTAACCGGTGCGATCTGGTCGTGTTTTGGGGCACCAATCCGGTGCAGAGTCACCCGCGGCACCTGGAACGATACTCCGGCGATGCGATGGGGTTGTTCGTGCCGCGCGGCCGCCGCGATCGGTTCTTGGTCGTGATCGACACGCAGCGGACGGAGACAGCGCAGCAAGCGGACTTGTTCCTGCAGATCGAACCGGGCGGGGACTTTGAAGCACTCTGGACGCTTCGCATGCTGGTCCGCGGGTTGGCGGTCCCCGATCACGGTCTGCCAAGCGGTCTAGCGCGGGACGAACTGGCGGCGCTGGCCCAGCGGATGAAGTCCTGCCGGTCGGGCATCGTCTTTTTCGGTTTAGGGCTGACGCGTCATGCCCGCGGCGGACATCACGTGATCGAGGCCTTATTGCGATTGGTGACAGACCTTAACCGTCATACGCGTTTCTATGCCCGCCGGATGCGGATCCCGGGCGATGTGGCGGGCGCCGACAGCGTCTTGTGCTGGCAGACCGGATTTCCGTTCAGCGTCAACCTGGCCCGCGGCTATCCGCGGTACGGCCCGGGCGAATACTCGGCCAATGAATTGTTGGAGCGGCACGAAGTCGACGCCTGTGTGATCGTGGGCAGCGAGTCGCTGGCTAGGTTGTCGCCCGCAGCATGGGATTCGTTGCGCAAACTGCCCAGTATTGTGCTGGACTATCCTCACGCAGCATGTCCGTTGTCGCCGAACGTCGCCTTTGCGACAGCCATTTATGGCGTCCACGCACCGGGCACGGCATATCGCATGGACGAAGTCCCCATCCCGCTAAAGCCGTTTTTGGCCGGCGACCTGCCCACCGATGGCGAAGTCCTGCGGGCGATCGAACGGATGCTGTGCGAGGGCTAACGCGAATGATTCACGGCTTGGTTGTTGCGAACCATTGGCACAACCAAGGTGGCGTTCAATTTGCAACGGTGCCACTGCAAACGGTGCGTTCCCGAACCTCTTGATCGGCGCCCTCGATCGGCGCCAAGATTGACCCGCCGCGAAACATACCCTACCATCTTCTCTGAGACACGTTTCGAAGCGAGGGTGCAATGAACGTTTATTTGCTTGCGACACTGGACACCAAAGGCGCCGAAGCGGCCTTGGTGCGAGATCGCCTCCGCGCGCTGGGAGTGGATGTCGTCGTCGTCGATACGGGCTCCATCGGCGAACCGGCAATGACGGGGGACGTCTCGCGAGAACAAGTTTTCCAAGCGGCGGGCACGTCGCTGGAGGCGATCCGGCGGCGGCGGGATCGCGGCCAAGCCGTGACGCAGGCGGCGGCCGGGGCGGTCGCGCTGGTTCGCGACGCGTTCCGCGCCGGCCGACTGGACGGCGTGCTGGCCCTCGGCGGTTCGGCCGGCACCACCATCGGCACGGCCGCCATGCGGGCCTTGCCGCTGGGCATTCCCAAGCTGATGGTCAGCACGCTGGGATCGGGACAAGTGCGGCAGTACGTCGGCGACAAGGACATTCTGATGTTCAATTCCGTCGTCGACATCGCCGGCATCAATCGCATCAGCCGCCGGATTCTGAACAACGCCGCCGCCGCCATGGCGGGGATGGTCCTGGACCGGGCTTCGGATTCCACCGACGACCGTCCGCTGGTCGCGGCGACGATGTTCGGGGTTACGACGGCGTGCGTCGAGCGGGCGCGGGCGATTCTCGAACAGGCCGGCTACGAAGTCCTCGTCTTTCACGCCACCGGCAACGGCGGCCAAGCGATGGAATCGCTGATCGCCGAAGGCGTCATCGCGGGCGTGCTGGATATCACGACCACCGAACTGGCCGACGAACTGGTAGGCGGCATCTTGACCGCCGGCCCCGACCGTCTGACGGCGGCCGGGCAACACGGCGTGCCGCAGGTGGTCTCGGTCGGCGCGACCGACATGGTGAACTTCGGACCGCCCGAGACCGTGCCCGACAAGTTCCGCAGCCGCCGCTTCTATCAGCACAATCCGACCGTAACCCTGATGCGTACCACGGCCAAGGAAAATGCCAAACTGGGCGCGGAGATCGGCCGCAAAGTCGCAGCCGCGCGAGGGCCGGCCGCGATCCTGCTGCCCCAGCGGGGCGTCTCGGCGATCGACCGCACGGGCGAAGCGTTCGACGATCCGGCGGCCCGCAAGGCGCTGCTGGACGCCGTGCGGCAAAACTGCGGCCAAGTCGAGTTGCTGGATCTGGATTTGCACATCAACGACGACGCCTTTGCAGAAGCCGCCGCCCGGAAACTGATCCAACTGATGCGCGCGGCGGCACCACCCGCCTCGCTCAAGCCGGAAAACCGTTCCGCGCCATGACCGGGACGCTCACTTCCACTTCGGATCGGGCGGCCGGAAACGATACGCGGTCCCAAACGCCGCCACTTCTTCCAAGGCGAACATGCCGATGTCAAGAATCTCGTCGGGGCTATCGGGCACGTTCTGATAACCGCACGGAAACTCGACCAGCAGCGGCAGTGCGCCGCAGCCGTGGTAGATCACGTCGGTCTGGTAGAACGTCTGGCCCGAGTATTGGTCGGTTCGGCTGGCCAGCGCAAACTTCTTCATCCCTTCGCGCTGCAGCGGCTGCCCACCAGCGCGCCGATCTGCGCGACGCGCTGCCGGAAATGCGCCGGGATGTAGCTGCTGGCCGATTCGACCAGGCTGCCGTTGTTCGAGTGCGAGCACAGTACGCAATCGGGCCGCTCGCGGCGGAGGAATTGGAGCAGAGCACGGGTTTCCGGTTCGCACACGTCGCCGAGGGCATCGTCATAGACGAGGTTGACACCGCGATCGTTGTAGTAACTGCCCAGCACGTCCACTCGGTCGGGCGGGACAGGGTGGTGCAACTTGCTGTCCGGCCAGCCGAGCAGCTCCCCGTCCTTCCATCGGCCGTTGGTGATCAACCGGTAATCGTCGGGATGCACGCCGATGAAGTGGCGGAACTCGCGGAACCGTTCGCGGCCGTCGATGTTGAGAAACGGCACGATCACCACCCGCAGCTTTCGGCCGGCCTCCGCCATGCGCGGCCAGGCCTTGCCCCGCAGGTCCTGGCCGGTGACCAATACATTCAGGAAGTTCAGTGCCGCGACCGTGCCTTCGATCTCCGTGCCATGCGCTCCGCCGAGAAACAGGAAGCCTTGCCGCTGGCGCTGACCGCGGCCGTAGAAAGCCTGCGGATCTCCGCCGGCAATCGCCGAGGCGAGACTGGCGCTGGTGCGGCCGGGCAGGTCTTCGCGCTCGCCCCAGGCGGCCGCCAGAATCGGCCGATTGCCGGCGCTGCGGCCCAGCTCGAACACTTCGACGTCCGGCAACGAGCGCAGGAACGCCTCGACCTCGTCGGGCCGGCTCAGCCACCACGCTGGCGCTTGGCTCGCGTCCACGGTGCCTTGGTCCCCCAGCGCGCGTACCGCCGCCGGCTCGGGCAAAGCCGATTTCTGCAGGCCGCCGAATGCGGTTGACGGGGCGGTGGTATCGTCAGGCTCCGCAGCCGGCAGTCCGCCGCCCGCAGAAGGGCCAACGGCGATCAGGATCGCCAGCATGATCAACGTCGAACTTCTCATTGGGTTTCCTCCAGCCGTAGGATCTGAATCTCTTGGAACGCGGTGTTTTCCCGGACAGCCGTCACGGGACGAACGACCCACAGCAACCAGCGGAACGAACCGAGCGGCCGCTCGCCGCTGCGCTGTACGCTGGTTGCCTGATAACGGTCGATGGGTCTTCCGATCGTGTTGACTTCGGCGATCGGAACGTAACGGCTCTCACCGCCGATGTCCCAGCCGGGGTCGTCGGCGGAATCGCTGCCATACAACGTGAAATGCTGATTGCCCCGTTTGCCACGCTGATGGTACGACCAGGTGCGGATCGCAGCGATTGGCTGGACGCCGCCAAGATCAACCCGGTACATGCCGCCGACGACGTCGTTGCGGAACACGGGGCCATAATTCTCCGCCAAGCGGCCGTCACGCAACGCCTCCAGCGGTTCATTGGCCGGTGACGGCTGCGACTGGATCGCTTGGATCGGGAGCGTCCTGGCCGGCTCGGCCAGCGGCACGATCACAAAATCGCTGCCGGACGGCGATTCCGTGACGGCAAACGGATAATCGGCGACGTGCACCGTCTGCGGGCCCTGCCCGCGGACCAGCCCAACCGTCAGCGGCCGACCGGCCGCCGCATCTCGGATCCGGTAAAGATCTGCCAGGCGTTTGACCGGCTGAGCGTCCAGGCTCTGGATCAGATCGTTCGTTTTCAAGCCGCACGCGGCGGCCTCCGAACCGTCCGGCACCTCGGCCAAATGAACGCCGCCCGCGTCTTTGCTGACGCCGAACGCCGAAAACTCTTCGCCATCCAGTTCCCGCACCGTAGCTTGCAGCCAAACGCGAACGAACTTCTGCGGCGCAGCCGTCGCCGACGGCTCGTCCGTCCCTTCCGCCGGCAGGACCGGGCTGCGAGCGATCGCTTTCAACTCGGGTCGCTGCACGCCGAACTGGTCCATCGGAAAGTTCTCAAAGCCAATCGCCAAAGCCGGTGATCCTTCGCGGACGCGGTAGTCGCCGACAGCCGGATCCACGAACCGGGCGTCGGCGACGACCGAATGAGCGTCGCGGCCGCTTTGCTGCTGCAACACCTCCGCCGGCAACGGATCCGTGACACCCGTCTGATGCAGCAGATTGTGATCCACCGCCGCGCCCCACGGCTGGCCGACGCGGATCGGCCGATACGGTGCAAAGACGATATTGCGGCGGAAGATGTCCTGACTGTTCGGATACCAGACATGAGGATGGAACGAGTTGCCAACCATGATGTTGTTCTCCGCGATCCGGTGAAACCCTTCGCGAAATTTGAGTCCGCCGTGCAGCATCAGGTTGTTGGTAACGCGGTAGCTGCTCGACCCGTCGTCCAGGTCGATGTCCCAGCCGTGGTCGCAGCGCCAGCGGCTGTTATGGATGACGTTGGGTTCGAGGATGTCCAGCAAGGCCAAATCGGGCAACGATTCGCCCGGAGCATCTTTCAGGCCCCAGAAGCGGTCGCGGCCCCAGGAATTGAAACTGCCGTGATCGCCCGTCTCCAGCACCGTATCGAACACATCGCAGAACTCGATGACGTGCCCGCCAAAGGTGCCTTCGCTGATGTTGATGCCCGCGCGGGGCGTTTCGTAGATCGAGCAATGCCGCACGGTAATCCGAGCCGCCATGGAGATCTGGAGTCCGGCCACCTGCTTTTCGATGCGTCCGACCCGCCGGATCAAGCAATCTTCGACGCGGCAGTCGGCCGGGTAGTTGTCGCTCCGCGGCCCGGGCGTCTTGTCGATCTGCTCGAGACTCTGCCGCTGATGATATTCGAACAGAGGGCTGCGGACCGCGTCCGGATCGCCGACGAAGACGATCCCGCTGGCGCCCGCGTCACTGATCAAGCAGCCGCGCACGGCGATACGGCGGTTGTAGTTGTTTACGAACACGGCGTTCCCGCCGACCTGATCGAACAAGCATCCGGTCAGCTCGCAATCCTCGGCGCCGTCATAGAACACCGCGCCGCCGCGATAGATCGTCCAGTCGCTGCGCAGCAGCGGTTCGTTGGTGTCCATAAAGGTGCGGGCCGCATGACGAAAGGTCAGCCCGCGGAGTTGCACGTGCCGGACCGGCGATTGCCGCTCGCCCCGGAATTCGATCAAGTGCCGCAGCCGCGCGACTTCGACCGTGGCTTCGTCCAACTTCAGCGACGCGGGCGGATAGAAATACAATACGCCTTGTGCCGCGTCGTGATACCACTCGCCGGGCGCGTCGAGTTCCTCGAAGATGTTTTCGACGAAGCGGTGTTCGTCATGCATGCCCATCTGCCGGTTGTTCTGCCAGCCGCCTTCGTACACGACGCCGCCGTCCGGCATTCGATCCGTGATGCGATAGTGGTAGCCGCCCCAATGAGCGCGATGCATGGCGTGGATATAGCCGCCGATCGGATTGCTCCAGCGCGCCGCCCGTTCGCGGCCGAAGGCGTCCGCCGCGTATCCGTTGTAGATCGACACGTGCGGATTGAAATTCGGGTACCGAGCCATGCTCTGGCTCCGGCCGTTGACGAACAGTTGGTCGATGGCTAGGCGGGGCGGCGCATCGGCCTGCAGAATCCCGTTGCGATAAGGACGCCAGGCGAGTTCGAGTCGCGCGCCGCCGCTGATCACAGGGGTTTCACCCGCCGCTGCGGCAAAGACCACCGGCGCGTCGGCCGTTCCCGAATCGTCCGGCCGAAAGACCAACGGCTCGGCCAGATAGTAAGTTCCTCCGCGGACGTGGACCGTGGTCCCCTGGCCCGCCGCCCGCGTGCACACCGCCCGCTGCGCCCGGTGGAGCGTCGCAAACGGCCGCTCGGCCGTCCCCGGATTGCCGTCGTCGCCGCCGGACGCCACATAAAATTCCGCGGCCTTGACCGACCCGGTCAAGCCGCACAGAACGAGGAAGCATCCCAGCAAGCAGGTCAGAGTTCGGTTCATGGACTTGTCCCAGGTGAATCAATGCTTTTGGCGGTTCATCGCGTCGTCACAGCGTCCACGGCTCGCGCATCGGGCGGCGAAGCATGCGGTTGACATCCTCGTCGGTGCTCCGTTCGGTGACCGGGTCCCAACGGAACTTGCGTTTCAGGATTTGGGCCATGTTGCCCAGGATGCACAGACTGGCCGTACTGTGGCCGACTTCGACGGGCTCGATCGGATCCTGCCGGCTCTTGACGCAGTCCAGAAAGTTGCGGACGTGGTCCGCGTCGATGTGTTTGCGGACGTTTTCCTCGCGCGTCGGATTGCTGTGCGGCAAGTGGATCTCGTCGGGGCCGATCACCGAGTCCTTGAGGTTCTCCGGAAACGTCGCCAAGCGGCCGCCGAGGCTGATCTCCAGCCGGCCTTCGGTGCCCTCGAACTTGGCTCCCGAACTCTTGCCCGTCTCGCAGATCAGCTCGATTCCGTTGGCATAGCGGGCGCGAAAGGCCGTCTTCGAGGCCGCCGTGAACAGGCTGCCCGGGGGCAAGAACTCGGAGCCGTTATCCTCGAATTCGACGGGCGTCGTACGATCCATATTCAGCGCCCACTGAGCGATATCGTTGGTGTGGCAGCCAAAGTTGGCCGTCTGGCCGTTGGAATAGTCGAGGATGTATCGCCAGCGGTGGAAGCAACGCTCGATGTGATACGGCGCCGCAGGCGCCGGGCCGAGCCAGAAATCGTAGTCGAAGCCCGCGGGGATCGGTTGCGGCTGCCAGCCGGGACCGGGGCTGGGAAAACTGTTGGCGTCCACCCACGTACGGACCAGCCGGACCTGGCCCAAACGACCGTTGCGGACCAGTTCGCACGCGCGCCGCACCGCCGGACTCGAGCGGAATTGGGCGCCCGTCTGAAAGATGCGGCGGTGCTCGCGCGCCGCCTTTACCATCTGTTGCCCTTCGTAGATGGTCAGCGACAGGGGTTTCTCGCAGTACACGTCCTTGCCCGCCCGCATGGCGGCAATCGCGATCAGGGCATGCCAATGATCGGGCACGACGATCGCGACGGCGTCCAGATCCGGCCGGGCGAGAAGTTCCCGGAAATCGGCGTAAGCGGTGCAGCTGTTGACTTGACCCGTGCCGGTCTGCTGGGCGTAATGTTCGTCAACCCACTGCCGAGCGGTTTCCCGGCCGAGCACCTGGTCGGGATAATAGTACCCCAGCCCGCTGCGGTGTACGTCGCAGACGGCCAGCATTTGCACGTCGTCGTGGACCAGGAACGAGGGCACGATCCGCTGGCTCTGATGACCGCAGCCGATCAGTCCCACATGCACCCGATTGCTGGGCGCCGTGGCGCCGAACACCGAGCGCGGAACGATCTGAGGCGCGGCCAGCGCCGACACCAGCCCCGCGGCCGTCTTCAAAAAATTCCGGCGGCTCTCTCGCCGGTCGATACGTGGCAGAGTCTTGTTGGAAATCATCGTTGGCTCCATCGAGATATGACCTTCGCGAGACAATCGGGCCGCGGTCCAGTGTACATCAAGTCAAGCGGCTGCAAAACTGGAAGCCAGGATGCAGGAAGCCAGGATGCAAGATGCAAGGGATGCCCCGTTTCGAGTTCAGGGAAGAAGAGCGCGGGGCGATCGCGCGGGAAACATGAAGATCAATGTGTTTTTCCAAGACCCTCACGATTCCAACAAATCCAGAGGACTGCGCACGTTCGTCGTGCCACCTTCCATAACGGGCAAGTAGATCATCGTCGTCTGGATGTCCTTGCGCCCCAGCAAGTCTTGCACCTTGCGGATGTTTTCTCCGTTTTCCAAAAGATGCGTCGCAAAGCTGTGTCGCTTATGCCGAGGTCGGCATAATCGTCACTGCTACGCCACGCATCTGCTCGAAGCCGGCGTCAACCTCCGGCAGATCCAGAAGTACATGGGCCACAACTCCTTGATGACCACCACCATCTACCTGCACCTGACGACCGTCGGTGAAGAGGTTGCCGTGGCCAAGATCAACGCCCTGATGACTGACGGCAGGTGAGCGACGATGTGTGAGGCCCAACAGTGCCCGCCCTTGGCCGGTCGGGACGAATCCACCGACCGGCCGACGATCGGCCAGATCTTGCGGCAGTACGGTCCCGCGTACCGTGCCAAGTACGCCGCACAAATGAGCAGCGACCAATTGCGGGTGATGGACCAGCTGGAACGCTGCCGTACCGGCGAGCTGGGATACGCCGTGTATCGTTGCGACAGCTGCGGCGCGGTGCATACCGTGCCACAGTCCTGTGGCAATCGCCATTGTCCGCTGTGCCAGGGGCACAAGGCGAAGCAGTGGCTGCAGAAGCAACTGGCCAAGCTGTTGCCCTGCGCCTACTTCTTGATCACGTTCACCATTCCTCAAGAACTTCGCCTCTTCGTCCTCGCGCATCCTCGCGAGTGCTACCGCGCGATGTTCGACGCCGCCGCAGCGACCTTGCGAGAACTGGCCAGCAACCCCAGGTTCATCGGCTCCAGCCGACTGGGGTTCACCGGAGTCTTGCACACTTGGGGACGGGATTTGAACTACCATCCCCACGTACACTTCATCGTTCCCGGAGGAGCGATCAGCGAAGACGGCCAAGAGTGGCTGCCCAGCCGCGTCGACTTCTTAGTGCCGGTCGAAGCCGCTTCGGCGATCTATCGCGCCAAGTTCCTGGATTGCCTGGCCGCCAGCGGCCTGGCAGACCAAGCCCGCGAAGTGATTGGGAACAAGGACTGGATCGTCCACAGCAAAGCAGTCGGAGACGGGCGTCAAACGCTTCACTATCTGGCGCCGTATGTGTACCGGGTGGCGATCAGCAATGGCCGTCTGGTCAAGTGCGAACCGGGACCGGACGGCTTGGGGCGCGTCACCTTCACCTACCGCAAGAGCGGCAGCCGCCGCTGGCGCGCCATGACGTTGACCGCCGAGGATTTCATCGGGCGTTTCCTCCAACACGTCCTGCCACGCGGCTTTCAAAAAGTCCGCCATTTCGGCTTCGCCCATCCGCGGCAAAACATCGATCACCAGTGGTTGGAAATGCTGGTGACCGTCACGCTGAACTACGTGTATGTGCTGACCCTGGCCGCTTCGCCCTGGCCGGTCTCCCCGCCGCCGACTTGCCCGATTTGCGGCGGCAATCTGACGTACGTGGGCTTCGTGTCAGCGCACCAGGAGCGATGCATGGCCCCGGATACCAGTTAGCACGACCACGCTTATGGCAGCCCTGACCGCGAACTGGCCTTGGCGCCGGCGCGGGAGGCCGCCGTTTTCAGCGACTTCCGACGCGTCCAGCGCTCGCGGTCTGCGCCGCCCGCGAAAATCGGCGTTCCAAACGCCGCCGGCGCTTGGCCGCCACGCCCGGATTCCCAGCCCTTGGATGCGGAGATGCCATCCTGGCTCCGACCGCAAGCCGAATTCCCTGCGGCCCGCGCTTGGCAACACCCGCCAGAAGCCTCCCGGGAAAAAGCAAAACCCTTAAGCCGCACACCCGACGCGGCAGTCTTCTCCAATCTCTGCCGCGGGCTTCTTGAACCTAGGATTAGATTGCGGCTCGTCTCTCGGCCAAGAACCTCGCTACCATTGGCCAATCCCTCGCCCCGCCTGCCGCTCACCTTCGATTACCGCACAATCTAATCCTTCATAAGTTACGTGCCGCGCTGGAAGCCGACGTTTTGCGCGACGGCTACACAGCGTCTTCTCGTTCACGCCGCCTCACTGCGTATCTCTTGACGAAATCGACCGCCAGGGACACTGGACCACGGCCGGTGACGATCGGCACCGAGAGCATGCCAATCGCGATCAACAGGAACGCCAAACCATCAAATCGGAACATGTCTACGAAAACCGTCATTTGGGCGAGTGGCGGATACGAGAAATCACTTGGCCCGAAGGAGGACACGTAATCACGCTGAAACAGAACGCCACTATACAGCCACGAGCCGAGGAGACAGCCGACGGCCGCACTGGAGGTTAGGCGCAGGATACGCCCCGCTCGGTGGTTGAACAGGAAGCTGAAAGCCGCCAGGAATGCCACGAACGCCGCAATGAAAACAAACCCCTGAAAGGTCATGGGCCACATGGCATCACCACCTCGCGGATCGGTGACCTGAAAACGGGCCTGCTGGTACACCCGCGGGACGATCGACATGAGGCCGAGCATCGCGACGACGGCGAGAAACACATTGGCGAGGACGGACAGCAATCTCATGGATGATCATCCACCCTATTTCGGGCTTCGCCGCACACCGGCTGTCGAGCACGTAACGTCCGCCGTTCACCGGGCCGCGGCGAACGACATTGATTTGAAAATCCGCGCGGCCCGCGGCTCCGTGTGCAACGGCTTGTTATTCCGCGCTTGTCTCTTCGGGAAACAGATCAGTTCCGCAAGTGGGGCACGTCCGGCTCTCACGAATGTGGCGGAACCAATTGGGTTTGTACATCAATGTGTCGTTGCAGCACGGGCAAACCAGGCCAAGTTTCTGTGAGCGCCAACGGCAATATGTCTTTATCGGAATGAGTGGCCACATGACAATCAAGGCGGTGACCAACGCACCACCTAGAAATCTTACGGTTAGAGTTTCATCATTGCCGAACAGAGTCTCTTCATAAATGGATGCGATGATGATCCCACCAAGCCATAGTGCAAATACAAGTACGGCGGGAGCATTGCTGCCAGACCGGTACAACGACACCCTTTCCTCAAATTCACCGAGTGTTGTTGGTGTTGGCAGGAACATGGTCCAAGCGGAATAACGGCAGCCGTAACCGGGCGGCGACGAGAGATTGTCCATTTCAAAACCGCCTGACTTCGCCGCTCCGGTTCACGGCATTGTTCTGCCCCTTCGCTGATCGAAGGGCCAGATGTCGTCAACGGTACTGCTGGGGATTGGGGGAGTATGCGATCAATTCAGGGTGCTTTCGGCAAAACAGGATCAGATGATCCGTCAGCCGATCATACAGATCATCCTCCACGTACGGAAGTTGCGGAATCTGGGAGTCGTCAGTCAATGCATTTGGCGGCAGGAAGTTGCGCAGGCGATCAAGATCTTGCCGAATCGATTCCTTGGTTTCGTTGGAGAAGCACGCTTGCGACGTGAGTGTCGTTTCGATGAAGTCAACGAGCATTTCAAATCGATCGTCCCAGTTGATGTTTCCATTGCCCTGTGCTTCCCATCGGAGTTTCTCTATGGCACGCAAGACCTCAGGCTGCACGTACGCTGCCGGTCCAGATTTTGGGACGAGCGTCTTCCAGATCCATCGAGCAACGTCATTGTTGGAGCCAGTCAAATCGATCTTGGTCGGCGTGCTCATATCAGGCTGGACCTATCGGCTGGGGGCAGAACGACCGCGTTGACCAGGCCGCGACGAGTCAACGCATCCATTTTCCCAGACCAGATCGCGGCTCTGGTCCAACGACAAGTTCGGCCGTTTCGGGGGACCGCCTAAGTACTACAACTGCCTCTGAGATCTTGCCTAGGCCGTCGTGGCGCGAAACACACCACGGATCAAGCGATAGGCACCGAACCCAATGGCACCCGTGGCAATCAGGAACGTGCCGCCACCTTGCGAACCAGTCATCAGGAAATCGAACGCCGTAAACCCTACGCCTCCAACTAAGAAAATCGCGCCCACGACCATATCGCCTCGGCCGGCCCTCCGTCTTTGGTCCGAGATTGCTTGGCGGTGGTCTAGATCGGCGACCTCCTGAGCTTCGCGCTCCAGCTTCATCAATCGCTCACGAATTGCTTCTGCATCCGTCACATCGGCACCGCATGTAGCGCAGATGCCAGACCGCGCAATCTTGTCTGCGAGAATTCGGCATGCATGATGAACTGGACTCCCACAGTCCACGCAGAAATCACCGTCCAGGATGGACCGAATCCGATCTCGACACACCGCACACTCTTCATTAACAACCTGTGGCATTGACGATCTCTTTGCATGAATCCCTTAGATCCGCTATGGGCCCGCTTGATCTTTTTGGCGTGAGGCTTTACGCTGCCGCCTCGCTGACATCTGAATGGCTGTGGATGCGTATGGCCCCTCCAGCAGGCCGAACGACCAGCGTCACCGCGCCGCGCCGATGACGCCAACCACTTTCCAAGACCGGATCGCGGCTCCGGTGGACGCGGTGGTTATCGGCTCACGACGTGTTCGTGAATGGCAATCCTTCACTTGTAAGGAGTTGAAGACGTTCTTCAATGAATAGGTCACCCCTCTGAAAGCGAAGTATGCCACCACAGCCCGGATGCTCGAATCCTCGGGAGTCAGATTCTCCAATCGAAATCAATTCCTCGATATTCGTCGACGCGCAGGTCAAACATCTTGGCGGTGATTTTCGCCGTCGGCGCCACTCTATCATTGCCCTCAACCGTTCATTGCGATGCCGAAAATACTCGTTCAGATCTTCCCCGCATAGTTTCGCTCCGTCCCGGTCTTCTTCGTTTGGACCGTTTCTTTCACGATCCGTGAGCAAGTCCTGTAAATCGGCCAGAGAGGCAAAATGCTCTACGGCGACGAGATCGTTACAGTCGTGGCACCACCCCATTTGAGCGAAGCATGCGAGACGTTCGGCGCTGTCAAGAACATAGAACCGGAGTGTTTCAATGGCGGCACCGTGGTTGTACCCGCATCGGCCGCATCGGTACTCGGTGTAGTATCCCACGGTGCAATACTTTCCGATAACGACCACGATCACGGGGCGGCCGTCATCGACTCTCCATTCAAAACCGACGACGACGGCCGCTCCCGTGCATCGTTTTGTTCGCCGACGTTTTCTGTTTCGGTGAGTGAGTTGACCAATTACATACCTTTGAATGCATTCCAGAAATCGCCGTAGTATCCACAAATCACG
>Ga0366819_10030_pt1 | contig 88021 bp, 64 predicted proteins | sample TotcelFGM3001N15_FD_207091 | JGI IMG/M metagenome (GOLD analysis project Ga0366819, IMG submission 207091) | Enriched cells from coal bed in the Powder River Basin, Montana, United States - Total cells FGM rep3 HSBNCT.FGM.300.1.N15 ... | reverse complement strand
GGGCGGTTTCCCCGGCGAGTTCACGGAAGAAGCGTTAGTCAACGCCTTTGGGAGTCGCTCGACCGAAAAGTGCATGAAGTCGCTGCAAGACGGCAAGTTGGTCTTCTTGTGCGTCCAAAACGATTCGACGGAACTCAATGCCGAGGCACTTCAGGGAGTGCAGGAGTTCAAGGCCTTGGCCCAATACGCGAGCTTTACGGAAATTGTGAAGCTGAATCCCGCCGATGCGGCTGAAGCATCCTTTCTGTCAGATCTGAAAATCGACCCGCAGACCAAGGTGGCGGTGACGGCCTTTCTTGCGCCGCCGGGGGTCGTGATCGCCGAGTTCGAGGGGGCGACTCAGAAAGACCAGTTGGTCTCCACGCTGCTGCAGGCCAATTCGGCATGCGGTCCGGGCGGTTCCTGCGGACCCAGCGGTTGCGGACCGCGGTAGAACGACGCGGGCGTTCACCGCGAACAAAGCCATTAGCGTTCATCAGCGTAGATGAGCGGTCTTGTCCGGCCCGTATTACGCGTCAAACGTGCAGAGGGAGGAAGACCGCTGATCAACGCTAATGAACGCGGATGAAAACGGGCGAACCTGGGATGGGAAGTCCACGTTACGCATGTCGTTACGGCTCACGGACGAGCCTCAAGAGAACCTTGTCTAAGGAAGGACGATGCGATGAAACGAGCGGCGTTGGGAACGTTGATGGTGGCGGTATTGGCATCGGTGGCGATTGCGCAGGATGGGGTGCGAACGGCGCGCCCAGGCGCCTCGCACGGCGCATCAGGCGGTGTGAGCGAGGCGACAGCGGCCCTCGATCAGGCGGCGGCGGCCCGCAAGTTCGCTTTGGTGTTTTTCTGGAAGGAACAGAGTCCTCAAACCACCAGGGCGTGGAATACGCTGCAAACGGCGGCGGGCCGGATGTCGGACTGGGCGGAGGTGGTGCCTGTCCAAGCAACCAACCCGGCGGAGAAGGCCCTGGTGGATCGTTTTGGAACCAGCCGGGCGCCGATGCCGTTGGTGTTGGCGGTGGCGCCGTGCGGCGCGGTGACGAAGGCGTTCGGCGCCGTCTTTGACGAAGCGCAACTGCGGACGGCGTTCGTCAGCCCGGGAACTCAGTTATGCCTGAAGGCTTTGCAGGACCGGAAGCTGGTGCTGTTGTGCGTGTTCGATCAGGCCGTGCCGGCGGGAACGGCGGGGCCGGCGGTGCCGCCGGGGGTTCGGGATTTTAAGGCGGACGCTCGATTCGGCGCGGCTTCCGAGGTCGTGCTGATAAACGCCGGCGACGCCGGGGAAGCTGGTTTCCTGCAAGAGTTGAAGGTAGACGCCCGGGCGCCCAAGCCGTTCACGGTCTTACTCGCGCCGCCGGGCACCGTGGTCGGCCAGTTCGATAACCGGGCGAGCAAAGATCAGTTGGTCGCCAAACTCACCGCGTCCCAGTCGGATCCGTGTGCCGGCGGCACGTGCGGGCCCGGAGGATGCGGGCCGAGGAGATAACGGGGCACGCGAAGTCGCGAAGACGCGAAGAACCGCCATTTGTGGAAGAGAAAAGGATACGTTGGGGTCGATTTTCATGCCGGCACCAGCCGGAAGGAGAACCATTCATGCGAATGTGGACGTTGGTTTGGCGGGAGATCTTCGAGCGAAAGAGCCAGTTGGTGACGAGTTTTCTCTCGATCCTGTTGGGCATCACGGTGATCGTCTCGATCAAGAACATCACTCACTATTCCGAGAAAGCCGTGGCACGGGAGATGGACTCGTTGGGGGCCAACATCCTGATCATGCCCAAATCGGTCACGCTGCAAGACTACTACGCGGCCGATATGCAAGGCGACACGATCCCCGAGGAGTACGTCACCCAGTTGGCGATGTCCGATCTGGAGGGCCTTGATAATCTGTCGCCGAAACTTTCGCTGCCGGTGACCTTGCAGGGCCGCAGTTTCACCTTGACCGGAATTCTTCCCAAGAGCGAGTTCCAGGCCAAGGCGGCCTGGTCGGGAGCCGGCATCTTCTCGCGGCCGGCCGGCTGCGGGGCGATGCCTACTCTGCCCTTTGCCGGCGACGACAAAAAGACGCTGGTGCGCCAGCGGGTGATCGACAACTTGGAGGAAGGCGAGTCGCTGGTCGGCGCCGACGTCGCGGCCACCTTGGGGTTGAAAGCGGGCGACCACCTGAACCTGCTGGACCGCCAATTCAAGGTCACCGCCCTGTTGCCGCAGACCGGCACAATCGACGATTCCCGGATCTTCGCCCATCTGCACACCGTGCAGGACCTATCGGGCAAGGGGCCGGTGGTCAGTGTGATCGAGGTCGTCGGCTGCTGCCAGGAAATCTCCAACGGCCTGGTAGGCAAGATCAACCGCTTGCTGCCCGAGGCCAAGGTGGTGACCATCACGCAGATCGCCGATGCGCAGATCAAGATGAACCACATGATGTCGCGGCTGTCCGCCGTCTTTCTGGCGATCATCGTCGTAGTCGGCGGAGCCGGAATTGCGAACTATATGTTCGCCAACGTGTTCGAGCGGCGGCGCGAGATCGGGACGCTCATGTCGCTGGGTGCCACCTCGCTGCTGATCCTGAAGATCTTTCTGGCGAAAGCCCTCCTGCTGGGAGCTGCCGGTGGAGTCGGCGGCTACGTGCTGGGAACGGTGTTGGCGGTAGTGCTCGGTCCCAAGTTGGCCGGCGTTCCCGTGCTGCCGATGCCGCTGCTGGCCGTCTGGGCGATTCTCATTTCGGTGGGCGTGACGCTTGTTGCCAGCTATATCCCGGCCCGCCGTGCGGCCCGACTTGACCCGTGTGCCACTTTTCAGGAGATCTAAACGATGCTGCGAATGGACAGCGTTTCCAAAAAATACCTGCATCGCGGTCAATACGTGACCGCCTTGGACAATGCCAGCGTGACGATTCCCCGGGGAGATTTTGTGTCGCTGGTGGGGCCCAGCGGCAGCGGCAAAAGCACGCTGTTGTTGATGCTGGGCGGGATGCTCTCGCCCACGTCGGGACAGGTGTTCCTGGAGGGGGAATCCCTGTACGCGCTCAGTCCCAACGGCCGCGCCGAATTGCGCAAGCGGAAGCTGGGGTTCGTGTTCCAGACCTTCAATCTGGTGCCCTATCTGACGGCGCTGGAAAACGTCCAGGTTCCGCTGTACTTGGCGGGCGTAGAACTCGCCGCCCAACAGGAGCAAGCGACGGCGCTCTTGGAGCGGCTCGGGCTGGGCGAGCGGCTGCATCACAAGCCTTGCGAATTGAGCGTGGGCCAGCAGCAGCGGGTCGCATTGGCCCGGATGCTGGCCAACGATCCCGCCGTGGTGCTGGCCGACGAGCCTACCGGCAATTTGGACCCAGACACGAGCCGGCAGATCATTGAGTTCTTCGAGCAGATCAACGACGAAGGCAAGACGATCGTCATGGTCACGCACGACCCGCGGGCCGCCGGGCGGGCGCGGCGAACACTGCGTCTGGCCGACGGACAGATCGTGCCGGAAACACTGGCCACGGAGCAGCTGCATGTCGCTTGATCCGCTCCGACGCTTGACAACCATTCCCGAAGCGGCCAAGAACGGCCATGCTTTCCATGCTTGGCCTCACGCCGCCGACGGGGAAATGATGCGCGAATTCATGGCGATCACCAGGGCCTTGGCCGACGAGCAGCGGGTGCGGATGCTCCTGGCCCTGCGGCGGCAGGAACTGTGCGTCTGCCAGATCGTCGAAGTCGTGGGCTTGGCGACGTCCACGGTCTCGAAGCACATGTCCATCCTGAAGCAGGCCCGGCTGGTCGACAGCCGCAAGGAAGGACGGTGGATCTACTATCGGCTGCCCTGCGCCCAGGCGCCGGCGTTGGTCCAGCAAGCTGTGCGTTGGGTCTGCGAGCATTTGGAGAACGATCCGCGGATCCTGCGGGACGAGCAGAAGATCGAAGGAATCCGCCAAGTCGAGCCCCACGATCTGTGTGCCGCCCGGGACAACGGCCAGAGCTGCGGAAGCGAGCCTCGCCGCCGGAACGTGGCGGCTCGTCCGTAGGATCCAATCCGCTGCCACCGGCCGCTCGAACACGCGAGACGTTCTGGCTAAGCAACCGGAAGATTGCCCGCAACCGTAGTGTGCGGGAACCATTGCTGCGTGCGCAGGCAGATCTTGACCAGCATCAGCATCACGGGGACTTCGATCAACACGCCGACCACCGTCGCCAGGGCGGCGCCGCTGGACAGACCGTACAGCATGGTCGCGGTGGCGATCGCCACCTCGAAATGATTCGACGCCCCGATCATCGCCGACGGCGCTGCGTCTTCGTACGTAAATCCCAGCAGCTTGGCCAACCCATACGTAATCACGAAGATCAACACGGTTTGGATGAACAGCGGAATGGCGATCCACAGAATGGTCAGCGGGTTGGCGATGATCGTTTCGCCCTTCAAGCTGAACAGCAGCACCAACGTCCCCAGCAGGGCGATGATGGAGACCGGCGTCAGCACGTGCAGGAACTTGGCCTCGAACCATTGCCGGCCTTTCGTGGCGATCAGCCACTTGCGGGAATAATACCCGGCGACCAGCGGTAGGGCGACATAGATCCCGATCGACAGCAGCAAGGCTTCCCACGGAACGGGCATCTTGTTGACGCCCAGCAGCCAACCGCCCAGCAAGCCATACAACACCAGCATCGTCAGCGAGTTGATGGCCACCATGACCAGCGTGTGGCCTTGATTGCCGCGGGCCAGATAGCCCCACATCAGGACCATGGCCGTACACGGTGCGATGCCCAGCAGGATCGCCCCCGAGATGTACGAGCGGAACAGTTCCACCTCCGTGCCGTCCTTGACGATCTCTGTGCCCGGCAGCAGGTCGCGGAACAGGTAGCCCATGAAAAACGTCGCGATCGCGAACATGGTGAACGGCTTGATACCCCAGTTGACGACCAGCGTCAGCAGGACCGGCTGGGAACTCTTGCCCGCCCGGACCACCTCGGCAAAATCGATTTTGACCATGATGGGGTACATCATGAAGAACAAGGCGATGGCGATCGGGATCGAGACCACCGGAGCCTCGTTGACGTAGATCGACATGGCATCCAGCGCACGGGCCAAGCCAGGGGCAAGCTTTCCCAGAACGATCCCGCCGAGGATGCACAACCCGACCCAAATCGTCAGGTATCTCTCGAAGACATTGAGTTGTTTGGCGCGTTCCGCACCGTTCACTTCCGTAGCCATGAACGCGTTCTCCAGTGTGATTTTCGGCCCTTGACCAAAAGATTGATAGCGCTAAGAGTTGAACTTCCGGCCCGCTGCGGGACAGGTCGCGGCTTGCCAACGAGCCACAAACGCCAATCATATCGCTGCTTGGCGAAACGTACAAGTGCGGACAAGAGGACTTCCGGCGATCCGCGCCGGAAGCAGGGTAGCAAACCATGCCCGACGAGCTTGCCGGTAATTCAAGCGAGAGGGGGGCATGCGATCTTTGGTGGGTCTTGACAGAAAAGACTCACGATCCTATCGTGAATCGGCGATATTCGATAACATACCAACGGGAGTGGATGGCATGTTGATGACTTCAAAGGCTGAGACTGCGGCGGATGTTTGCGTTCGGTCGGCGGGCGCGACCGAGATAGATCACGAACTGGCCCGATTGGCGAAGGCGCTGGGACATCCGCTCCGCATTCAGATCGTGCGATTGCTCGCCACGCGGACGACTTGCGTGTGCGGCGAATTGGTGGGCGAACTGCCGGTGGCGCAATCGACCGTATCCCAGCACTTGAAAATCCTGAAAGAAGCGGGCTTGATCCAAGGCACGATCGATCGGCCGCGCGTCTGTTACTGCTTGGCGCCCGGAGCGTTGCAGCGGCTGAAGGCGCTGGTGAATTCGCTTCCGGAAACCTGTGAAGGCCAGGAATCGGACCCGACGATTCGACGAACTTGCCGCTGATTCCATCCGCGGCTGCTCGTCCAATCCTGCGGCAAATCGGAAAAGTTCGACCTTGACCGTGGTTTTCGACAAGCCGCGGTACGCGGAAGTACAGCTGAAAATAACCGTCTCCATCCGCGGCGACATTCTACTGGAGCCGTCGGGGCTTGACTATGGCGAGGTCGAGCAGGGAGCGGAAGCCTCGCGCACGTTGACGGTGACGCATTTCGGCAATGCGGACTGGGAAATCATCGATGTCCTCGCAAATACCGAACATATCGAATGCGAACTAGGCGAACGCGTTCGGTCCGGAAGTCGCGTCTCGTACCCGTTGACGGCCAAGCTGAACGCCCGCATGGCGGCAGGCAGCCTGGGCACGCAACTGATGCTGGTAACCAACGATCCCGGTGCGGAGAAGATCCCCGTGATGGTCGAAGGAAGCGTTCGGCCGTTGGTATCGGTCGCCCCGGCGTCCCTGTATCTTGGTTCGCTACGTCCCGGCCAGTCGATCAGCAAGCGTCTGGTCGTGCGGGCGCCCAAGCCGTTCCATATTGAGGCGATCAATACCGACTGCGATTGTTTCGACTTCTCGTACGCGACCGGCGAGGCGAAGACGTTGCACTTGGTGCCCGTCATTCTGGCCGAAGGCCACATTCACCGTAGCCTGGGGCAACGCCCTAGGGACAGGGGCGAGCATCCGTTGTTTGGCCGAAGGCCATATTCACCGTGCTGCGTAGGGCAAGGTGAGTATGGCCTTCGGCCAAATAGGCCGGACGACACCGTGCCCCTAGGGCATTGCCCCAGGCTAAGCCCATCCTACTTGCGGATTCGCACAACTTATTCATGGGTTCGAACTGCGATAGGTTGCGATTCCTCGCAGGGCATCAGGTTGCACCGCGGCGAATGATGCGGTATATTCTCTTGTTCTGCTGCATCCTCGGCGGTTTTCGGCGTGCTCGGCTCAATTGACCCCAATCAGCGACGTGATGAACAACGGCATCTTTTTCGACACATTCTGCTTGCTTTGCCCGCAGGCCACCACGATCGGGTGCGTTCACCGCCTGTTTTCACTCACGCCGCCCTAAACGTTTTTTGCCATGCAGGGTCGCGTGAGCCTTTCGAGCGAGCGGCCCCTCTTGACGCCGGATGTGCCGACAATTCCTCGGCTTGTTCCAGGCGGGTTGTCCTTGATCCTTGTTCGCCGCGTGTTCATCCGACCGCCCGGATCGGCGAAAACAATCCTGTAGTCCGCTGAACACGCCGTCAGCGCACTGCTTACCGACGCTCATCGGCGATCGGCCGACCGCAGGTTTCGAGCGAAGCGAATTCCACGCGGACCTTGCGTGCGGCATAACGCGAATCCCTCATTTGCACATTTCCCCCATAAGACAGAAAATGACGAACATCTCTTCGACGATTCAGCGCGAGGCGTCGCGACGCCGAACGTTTGCGATCATCTCTCATCCCGACGCCGGAAAAACCACGCTGACCGAGAAACTATTGCTGTTCGGCGGCTGCATCGACGTGGCCGGGGCCGTCCGCGGGCGAAAGACGCAACGCGCAGCGACCTCGGATTGGATGGAACTCGAGAAACAACGCGGCATCTCGGTCAGTTCCACGGTGCTGGCCTTCGCGTTCGACGGCTATCAGGTCAATCTGCTCGACACCCCGGGGCATCACGATTTCAGCGAAGACACCTATCGCACGCTGATGGCCGCCGACTGTGCGGTGATGGTCATCGACCTGGCGAAAGGCGTTGAGTCGCAAACGGAAAAGCTGTTTCGCGTCTGTGCGTTGCGGCGAATTCCCGTGCTGACGTTTGTGAACAAGGTGGACCGTTACGGCCAGGAGCCGCTGGCGATTCTCAGTGAGATCGAGACGAAACTGGGGATCGAGCCGATCCCGCAAAACTGGCCGCTGGGAACAGGCCTGGATTTTTGCGGCGTCGTCGATGTGGCGACCCAGACGGCGCATCTGTTCGACGAGAAGACGGGCGATCGGCGGATCGGCTGCCGCAGCATTCCGTTGGCCCTGCTGGACGATGCCGCCGCGACGGCGCGCAGCCTGGCCCAGGCCCGTGAGGAGATCGAGTTGCTATCGGCGGCAGGTGCGACGTTTGACCGCGATGCGTTTCTTGCCGGGCGAATGTCACCGGTCTTTTTCGGCAGTGCCTTGACGAACTGGGGAGTCGAGCATTTCCTGCGCGGGTTCCTGACGCTGTGTCCGCCGCCCGGCGCTCGCGAGAGCGATGCCGGGCCGGTCCAGGCGGGGCGGCCGGAATTCGCGGGGTTCGTGTTCAAGATTCAGGCCAATCTCGATCCCCGTCACCGGGACCGGGTGGCGTTTGTACGGGTGTGTGCGGGACGTTTTCAGCGCGAGATGGAGGTACTGCATCCTCGTTCCGGCAAGAAGCTGCGGTTGCGGCGCGCACATCGCGTGTTCGGCCAGGAGCGAGAGACGATGGACGAAGCCTTTCCCGGCGATATCATCGGCCTGGTCAATCCGGGCGAATTCCACTTGGGGGACACGATTTGCGAAGGCTCGCTGCTGAACTTCGAGCCGTTGCCGCAGTTCTCGCCGGAGTTCTTCGCGTTGCTGAAATGCTCGGATACGGCCCGCCGCAAACAATTCGGACGTGGTTTGCAGCAGCTGCTCGAGGAAGGCGCGATCCAGATGTTCGTCGACCCGCGGGCCGCGCGGGCCGAACCCATCTTGGCCGCCGTGGGCGAGCTGCAGTTCGACGTCGTGCGGTTCCGCCTGGAGAGCGAGTACAATACGCACACCGAAATTCATTGGCTGCCTTTCAAGCTGGCCCGCTGGGTACACGGCGAAGCGGATCGGCTGCGGGACCTCTACTTGCCGTACACCGCCAGGCTGGTCCGCGACCAATTCGATCACCATGTGGTGCTGTTGCAGTCCGCCTGGGACACGGACTATCTCCAGCGTGAGAATCCGCAAGTCGAGTTCTCGCCGATGCGGACTCGCCCCCTGACGCCGGGCCTCGTGCCGCCGTCCACGTCAGAACTGGCGGGCCAGCGGGAGATCGCCCGATGAGTAGCTCGCTGGTGCAACCAGCGTCAATGGATGAATCGGCCCCCAGCCAGCCGTGCAGCGGTCAGCGTTCGTTCTACTACGGCTGGATCATGCTGCCGCTTGCGATGGCGGCCTTGTCTTGTTTCCCATGGCATGGCTGCTGTTCCGCAATCGCCCGGTCGAGGTCGGCCAGCAGATCGACGGGGTGGATGTTCGTCGCGAACACGCCGGCGCAAGCGCTGGTTGCGGGCGTCGCCTTGGGGATCTCGCAAGGGATCTATTTCGGGGCGACTCACCCTCTGTGGGCCCGCTATTTCGGCCGCCGGCACTTGGGAAGGATCCGCGGTACGCTGATGACGATCACGGTCAGCTCTTCGAGCCTGGGACCGTTGCTCGCAGGGCTGACGCGGGATTGGCAAGGCAGTTTTACGTTGGCGCTCATCCTGTTCGCCATCACCCCGCTGCCGATTGCCGTCCTTTCCCTGCTGGTGTCATCGCCGCGAGCGTGTTCCCAGTGCCATCTAGTTTGAGCGGCAAAATGCTGGCACCAAACGGGATTTCTGATGAACTGTGTGCCGATCATCAAATCACACTTTCCCACCCCGCCCCGATTTGCGCCTCCCACGTCGTGGGAGGTCTCTTGGCCGAAGGCCATCTTCACCGCAGCCTGGGGCACAGCCCCAGGAAGCAAAGACGACAGGAAACGTTTTGGCCGAAGGCCATATTCAGCGTGTCGCATTCGCCCGGGTGAATATGGCCTTCGGCCAAAAGATCCATGCGGGGCGCCAGTCCTGGGGCGTTGCCCCAGGCTACGGTGATCGTAGGCCTTCGGCCAAACAGAATCAACGCGAACGCAACAGCCTCCCAGAGGACAGAAACATGACTTTGGCATTTCTCGCCCGTCCGCAAAAAAAACTCGAATTGCCCTTGCATCTGGGCGATGACAGGGTATTATTGAGACCCAGTATCACTTGCTGCCTTCGACCTGCGAATCAACGCCCTTCGTTTTCCGCTCTTGAGCCCGAACATGAAACAAACAGTCGTCCGGGGCCCTCGCCGCTCGCCCGCCACGCTGGTCTGCCCTTGCTTCAATGTCAATGAGGCGGAAATTGGCGATGCGGTGGACATTTTAGGCGCGACGACCATCGAGGAGCTTACGGAGCTGACCGCAGCGGGTGGCGGCTGCAGAGGTTGCCACGGCCGGCTCCGGAAAATGCTCTCCGGCGTCGCGTCTGCCTGTGCTGACGAGCGGTGCAGCGAATGTGGCTTCCACTGGGCCCAATGCACTTGCCGCTCGGCAGCGGGTTTTCTTGACAGGGTTTTCGCCGCGCAGGCTGCGAGCTAACGCCGTTTCCTGTTTGCGAGTCCTGCGCCCCGGCGGGTCAAACGTCGCCCATCCGCTGGGCTACGTAATGCTCGATGCCGACGTGCTCGATCAAGTACAATTGCGACTCGCACCAGTCGATGCTCTTCTCGGACTCGACAACCATCCTTTCCATGAGGTCGCGGCTGCCCGCATCTTTGGCCTCGATCGCCGCCAGGATCGCGTTGTTGTAGGTCGCCACGCCCTTCGTTTCCAGCGCCAAGCTGTCCTCGATCTGCTCTTTGACGCTGGCGCCGGCCTTGATGACGTCATACCGAGCGATCTCCGGCACGCCATCCAGATACAGCACTCGTTCGATGACCTCTTCGGCGTGCTTCATCTCCTCGATCGATTCTTTGTAGAAGTGCTCCGCCAGCTTGCGAACGCCCCAGTTGGCACACATCTTGGCGCAAATGAAATACTGGTTGATGGCTGTCAGTTCGATGGTCAACCCTGCGTTCAGAGCTTCAATAATTTTGTCGTTGCCTTGCATGGTACTCCCCTTGCTGGAATTGTTAAAATCGCCGGTTCACGGGAATTCTAGTCGGATAGGCCCCGGCTACAACCTTTTGGCCTTTTCTTGAGACCCTGTCTTAACGGCGCTGCGCTATCGGTGCTCCCCGGAGGGCCCAGTGGGAACCGGCCAATCCCGGCGGAGGGCGAGGCGAGGGTCGAACCGCAGCACGACCTTGTCTCCTGGACTCCGTATCAAGAGAAATCCGCTCGGGTCTTCCGGAATGGCGAAGGATTCAATCTTGCTGGGCCCGTCGCATGTCCAGCCAGGATGGTATCGATACCGCAGCACGATCGCGTCCGCGTCGCCATTGGGAAAGGCCGCGATCCGGTTGATCTCGGCGACCACGTCGCCCGAACCGAGTAGAAATCGGGACGCATGACGAGAGATTTCGAAGGCCCGATACCCGCCCACTTCTTCGCCTGTCTGTCTGGTCAGCCGTTGGAAGAACGTTTGCCAATGCTCCGAGTGGACAAACACCCAATCGATGCCGAAACGCTCGATCGACGCCCGCGCCTCGTGCTGGGTGATGCCGGGGAAATCCCGGTGAAACAGTCGCTCCGGGTTGAACTGTACGGGATCGGAATGATCGGGAAAGGCGCTGGAGATGACCTCGCGTCCGATCACCATCGGCAGCGCCATCGTGATCGACGTGCCCGAGGCCTCGGCTTCGACCAGCAAGCGTTCCCCAGCACGGGTCTTTTCCTGTGCGAAGCGGATCAAAAGGGGGGCGTCCGGATGCTGTCTTAACCGCGGGCCGAACGAAGAGACGGCGAGGATCAAGACAACGACGGCTGCACACTGGGATCCCCATCGAAACGGGGACGGCGACTTGATCGTCCGGTGAATCAGAACGATCAAATAACCGCCCACGAGGGCCAGAATCAAGCAGGCGATCGCGACGAATCGGATCGGTTGCAGCATCCGCGTCACTGACCACGAAGATCCGAACAGCGTCAGCATCAAGCTGACAAGCAAGGCCAGACCGAGGGCGATCGCCGTGATCCAGCCGTGCTGCCGCGCCAAATGGATCCACGCGAGGACCGATGCCGATGCGGTCAACAGATACGCCAACAGCAGGTGCGGAGCGAGGTAGTCGGACAGCCTGAAGTCCGGGCCCCAAACCCAGTAGGGCATGGCGAGCTGGACTTCCGTCGCCCACGGCGGAGGCGGCGCCTGCAAGCCGTAGAGCAAAGGCACCAGCCAGAAAGAATTGACTCCGGCGATCACCAGGGGACTTAGCGCGGCGGCGATGAACCATCGCCACGTCAGGCGACTGGCCACGACCGAGAATATCAGCGACGGCAAAATGACCAAGGGGCCGAAAGGATGCACCAGAAAGAGCAAACTGCCCGCGAGCGTAGCCGCGGCGCAACGGCCAACCGTTGGTGCCCTCAAAAACCTCAAGTACGCTGCCAGCACAAGAATCGCCATGAAACTGGAGAGCTGAAAAGCGCTCAGTCCTTGCCGCAGGAAGGTGCCAAACGGCGGCGCAAGCCAGAGCATGGCGAGCGCCAAGACCAACCCCCAGGCGACCTCCTCGATCTCGAAGCGGAGCACATAGCCAGCCGCCGCGAATGGAACAGGCAGTAGAAAAATGGCCAGCCACGAAAACCAAGCTACGACTTTGCCAGCGGAGACGTTCGGAAACGCCAACGCGACGATCGACTGGGGCACGGTCCCGATGTCCTGGGCCGGATGCCTGGTCTTTCCCGCGCACAATGCCGGATCGCAAGTCCACCACGGCGGGTCGCTCTGCCGCAGCGCCTCGCGATACGCGTGGACACGGTGCGAGTGGACGGCGTAGTCCTTGGCCGCCAGAAACGGCGCGGCGTCGATCTCGGCGGGCGGCAGGAAGCGGCACGTGGCGGCGGCATGCGCCAGCACGAGGGCCACAATCACCCAACCAGACCTTGGCAAAGTCTGGGGCTTCCGAAATGCAAATGAGACGGTCTTGCCGTTGTTCATTGGTGCGGCTTTAGATGCTTGTCCAAAAACATCAGCACGTCCGGTCGAAGATCTCGCTGCTGGGGCTGAAGGTGGAAGCTGTGGGGAGCGCCCTCGATGACGATCAGCTCACTGGGCAGGCCGATCTGCACGGCCGCTTCGTGAAATCGCGCCGACTGATCGAGCGGTGTGGTCGTGTCGGCGGTGCCGTGCAAGATCAGCATGGGCGGATCGTCCTTGGAAAGCTGTTTGATCGGCGACGCCGAGTCCCACAGGGCCGGCGCCGCGGCCTGTGGCTTGGCGAACATGGGCAGGTTCGGATAAGGCTTGGGCGGCACCTGTCCCTCCCAGGAGGCGGCGCAGTGGGGATACATCGGCACGGCTGCCTGGATTCGGCAAGAGTACTCGGCATCCTCGCCGGGATCGAGTCCCGCCTCCGGGCAGCTCACCGCCAGGAGGGCGGTCAGATGCCCGCCCGCCGAGCCGCCGATCGCCCCGATGTGTGCGGCATCAAGTTGGAAACGGGCGGCATTCTTGCGCAACCAGCGGACCGCCCGCTTGCAATCCTGGATGTTCTGGGGAAACGTCGGCGAGCCGGTCTTGGCCAGGGCATAGTTGATCGACATGCACACGTAGCCGTGCGAGGCCAGCGTGGTGCCGATGTTCTGTTCGCGGGCCGCGCCTTTGTCGCCGCCCGTCCACCCGCCACCGTGAATAATCACGATGCCGGGATGCTTCTTCCCCGGTTCGAATGCCGGCGGCAGATAGAGATCGGCCTTCTCGGCACGCTCGGCGGCGAGATAGACTACGTCTCTCTCCACGCGGACGGCGTGCTGGTTCGGGTTGGAACCGGGTTCCGCGGCCCGTAGGGCGGCGAGCTGCACGAACAAGACGGCAGCGACACCCAGGCTACTGATCGCTTTCATCGCAGGGTCCTTTGGCAAAATCATTCGCGGTGGCCGAGAACGGGTTGCGTACCAGAATAACACCATTGCAGGCGTTCCGCCAAGTGTGGACAAGACAGCGACTTGCTGGCGATACGTACCTGACGGAGAAGACCCGCGAACGGCTCAGTCCAAGGCCGAAGCGGGTGAGGCCTTTTGAGTGTTGGGCAAAGGAAGTGAAACGGTCCGGCATCAACGGTTCCAGGGTGAACCTGCCCCCAAAGCAGACAAATCCAACGTCATCTTCATTCTGGCGAACGAGGGGGGGCAAGCGACGTCAAGTGCCTGGGCGGCACGATTTCTAAGTTCACGATTCCCTATCCGGCGGTGACCGGAACGAGAAATGCGCCACTGCCCGACAACAATACTGTTCGTCGGGGAAGGTTCTGATCGGTACGGATCCGCTATACACTTCTGCGCAGGCTCCATCCGCGGTCGGTCTGCTGAAATCCGAGTTTGCGAAACAGGGCCAGCGCCGCCGAGTTGCTTTCCTGGGTTTGGACTTCGACCAGCGACACGCCGTTGGCCAGCGCCGCGCGCAATGCCTCGCTTGCGAGAAACGTTCCCAGGCCGCGGCCGCGCAGATCCTCGCGGATCCGCAACTCGGCCAATCCCATCGGACCGGCATCCGAGTTGCCGAGCAGACCTTCCCGGCCCCACGCCAGGACGGACCCGCATGCCTCGCCTTCCCCGCGCTGAAACAGCCGATGCCGGACGCGATCGAACGGGTCCATCGTCCAAGCCTCCCACCAGGACGCGCTCGGCGGATCGGCTTCCGATTCAACGTGGAACTGTCGGCGGAGTTGCAGCTGTTGGCGGTCGACGAGCGGTCGGAAGCCACCCAAACGTCGCTGGAGAATGATGTGCCTTTCCACCTCGGCATAGCCGGCGCCGCGGAACAAAGCCAGACTGGCCGCATCCGATTCCAGCACGCCGGGCGACTCGCTGCCGCCGTACAGGCCGAGATAAAATCCGTTGGCCGGCTGCACGCATCCGGCCCACAACGTGCGGGCGCCGCGGCCGATCAGGTACGCCTCCGCCTGGTCCAGCAGTCCGCGAGCAATGACTTCCTGCAGCGGGTGATCGGCGATCACCAGCAGGTAAACGGCGCCCGTTTCGGTGTCCAATCTCGAACCGTCGGCGTTAACTCCCGACCCGGCGTGCGTAAAACCACAAACCTTGCCATCCTCCTCGGCGACGAGGAAACCGCGCCGGTCGAAGAACGGCTTGCCGAAGACGCACTGTTCCAGCAGGGCCGCCGTCAGCGGCTGCGCCAGCGCGCGCCGCTCCCGCTGGCTATTCCACAACAGAACCAGGGCCGGCACATCAGTGTTCAGGAAAGCGCGGTAACGGATCATTCAGTCACTGCCACGAAGATGTTTTGCCCCTCGATTTTGACGGAAAACCGCGATTGCTGCAACGCGGGGTTGGCCTGGTGCCGGCCGGTGACGACGTCGAACTGCCAGCCGTGCCACGGGCAAGTCACCAGTTCGCCGCATAGACGGCCACGGCCCAGCGGGCCGCCTTGATGCGGGCAAATGCCGTCCAGCGCATAGAACCGGCCCTCCACCTGGAACAAAGCGACGATCCGGTCCTCGACCACGAACTCGCGTGCCTCGCCCGGCGGGCACTGTTCCACGGTGGCGATAAGGTGCCAAGTCGGCATAACCTGCTCTTTCAGTTCGGGCCAAGGACCAGAGGCAAAGCCCGTTCGTTGCCCATCGTACGAAGCGTTCGAAGGCGTCATGCCGCCGAGCGCTGGGCGGGCGGCGGGTGCGCGGGCGGCGGGTGCGCGGGCGGCCCTTGGACGGGCGGCCCTTGGACCACGGTCCGCCCGCTGCGGTTTGCCTTGGCCGGCGGCTCGCCTTTCCAACGCCGATGCACCCACCAATATTGTTCCGGCGCGGAACGGATGATGCGTTCCAACGCCCGATTGTACCATTGCGTCAGCGGCTTGACGCCCGCCAATTCATCGCGGGAGATCTGCGGATCGACAGCCCCTTCGCTGCCCAATTCAAAGTGCAGCGGACCGCCGATGCGTTTGCCGTAAGCCACGACCAGCGGCGCACCGCTGACCAACGTGAACAAGGCGACGGCTTTGTGACACGATGCCGGACGCCCCAGAAAATCGACCCAGCATCCTTTTGGACCCGCACTCTGGTCGCCCAGCAGAGCGATCACTCCGCCCGAGCCGAGCACCGCTTCGACCTGCGCGGCGCTGCCGTCCTTGGGCAAGATGAACTGGCCGTTCGCCCGGCGAAATTCGTTCACGTAACGGTCCAAATAGGGATTATCCAATCGCCGGGCAATCGCATAGGTCGGAAAGCCCAACAGGCCCATCATAAAGGACGACAACTCGAAATTTCCGAAATGCCCGGACACAAACACCGAGGGCCGCTCGTCCAGCAGATACGCTACCATCTCCCGCTTGCCGCGGAACTGGAAATAACGCCGCCAGTTCGTCTCGTGGATCTTTCGCGGCGCGTGGGCGATCTCGCAGACCATCAGGAACAAGTGCTCCCACATCTGCCGCGCCAAGTCGCGGCGGGCGCCGTCCGGCCAAGCGGGAAAAACATGGCGGAGATTGTCGTCGACAACCCGGCCCCGCAACCGCACGACGTCACAGGCCAGCCACGCCAGCAGCCGGGAAGCCGCATGACAGCTCTCCAGCGATAGGGCTTGAATCAGGCACACAAACAATCGCACGAACAGATAGACCAGCCAATCCGTCAGCCGTTTCATGTCGCCGCCTTTCTCCCTACCGCTTCGCTTTGGCTTTCAAGACCGGGTCGCCGCTCAGCGGCAACGCCACGCTACGACCCGTCTCGGCGGCCTTATAAATCGCCAGGATCACCTCCACCGACCGCCGCCCTTCCAGGCCGTCGATCTGGGGCGGAGAACCGCTGCCAATCGCCTTCAACACGTCCTTGAACATCGCCGTGTGCCCGTGGTGGCCGATCGCAGCCGGGTCCGCCGCGCCGCCGCCCGTCTGCGTCTTGCCGGCCATTCGTTCCAGCAACGCTTGGTCGCGCGCCGTCGGCTTGGCAAAGGACCACGTCTTCAGGTCCTCTTCTTCCAACACCGCCGAGCCCGCCGAGCCGTGGATCTCGATGCGTTTCAGCGCGCCCGGAAAGGCGGCCGTGGTGGCTTCGATGACGCCCAAAGCTCCGTTGGCGAATCGCACCGTCGCCATGGCCACGTCCTCGACTTCGATCCGCTCGTGCGCCAGCGTCGCCGTGTGCGCGGTGACTTCGACCGCCGGCCCCATCAGCCACAGCAACAAATCCACGCTGTGGATCGCTTGATTCATCAACGCTCCGCCGCCGTCCAGCGCCCAGGTGCCTCGCCACGCGCCGCTGTCGTAGTACTGTTGGGTGCGGAACCATTTCACATACGCATCGCCGATGGTCAGCCGTCCGAACCGGCCCTGTTCGACCGCCCGTTTCAACAGCTGGGACGACTCGTGGAACCGCGATGGAAAAATCGTCGCCAGGGCGACGCCGGACGCTTGGCAAGCCTTGATGATGGCGTCGCAGCGTTTCAACGTCACTTCCAGCGGTTTTTCGACGATGACGTGTTTTCCCGCCTTGGCGGCCGCCAACGCCGGTTCCATGTGCGCCCCGCTGGGCGTCCCGATCGTCACCACGTGCACGTCCGGGTCCGCTAGCATCGCATCCAGGTCGTGATAAGCTCGGCAACCCACCTGGGCCGCCAAGCGGTCCGCCGCCTCGGGACGTGTGTCGAAACAAGCCGCCACCTTGGCGTTGCGAATATCCGCCACGGCCTTGCAGTGAAAATTGGCGATCATGCCACAGCCGATAATGCCAAAACCAGTTGCCATCGCCCGCCCCCTTCGTGATGCGAAATCTAGGAATTGTAAGGCCGTATTATAATGCGATCTGCGGAATCCGAAACCCTGAATCGGCGGCTGCACCAGTTCCTGCCGTACCCTCGGTCACACACCCGAAGATCCTGGGACCAAACGATCGCCTGGAACAGCCGGTCCACGGCCCGGCCCGTTCAACCGCTAGACCTCCGGCAGCTCATACCCTGCGCGGCGCGGGCGACTCAGCAGGGCGGCCGCTTCATCGTCCCCCAGGATCTGCTCGTTCTTGCCATCCCAGCGGATCGTCCGTTTCGTCTGATAAGCGATGTTGCCCAGGTGGCTGCACACGGTGGCCTGATGGCTCTGCTCGAGGTCCACCGGCGGCTGTCGCCCCTGTTTCACACAGTCCAAGAACGTCCGGTGCCACGGACCGTCCTGAGGCGTGGGGCCCGCCTTTTCCGCCGGTTGTTTCAGGTTCTTTTCGTCATACACCTCGTACCCGAAGCGGTCCAAGAGCAAGGTGGCCTGGTCTCCGTAAAAAGCGATCCCATGATCGAACGGGCGGGAGAGTTGCGAGGGGAATTTGCTTTGTCCGCGGAGCCCGTATTGCAGCAAGAAATCGGGAAACTCCCAAGTGGCCTGGAGGGTGTCCGGGGCATCACCGAGGTCTTCGAGCACAAACTGGTCTCCCAGGCAACTGGCCCGCCGAGGCGACGCGACCTGCATGGCCCAGAGAATGATGTCGATATGGTGCGGGCCCCAGTTCGTCATCATTCCGCCGCCGTAAGCAAACCAAAACATGTGCGCCAGCCGGCGCGAGTCGAACGGGACCAGGGGCGCGGGCCCCAGCCAGCGGTCCCAGTCCAGGTGGTCCGGGGGATCGCCTCGGATCACAGGCGTCGTCCAGCCTTTGCCGAACTTCATGCAATTCCAACATTCGACTAGGGAAATGTTGCCCAAGCGTCCCGATTGAACGATTTCCACCGCGGGCGGGTAATGTTCCTGGCCGCGCTGCTGCGTGCCCATCATGGCGATGATCCCGGCCTTTTTCGCGGCCTGGACCATAGCGCGGCCTTCGACCACGGTATGGGACAGCGGCTTTTCCACAAAGATGTGCTTCCCGGCCTGGCAGGCGTGGATGAAGGGCAGCCCATGCCAGTGCTCGGTCGTGGCGATCACCACCGCGTCGATGTCCTTGCGATCGAGGATCTTCCGATAGTCCCGCTCCCGATCCGGCTTGCCGCCGAGAAGCTGATAAGCGTCGTCCAGGCTCTGGCCGTTGACGTCGCAGATCACGGGGATCTCCACGTCGTGAAACTTGCGGAAGACCGGCATCAGCTGGCGTCCGCGCCGGCCACAGCCGATGATCCCCAGCCTGACCCGTTCATTGGCCTCCGGCGATCCGGGCTTGGCCGTCGCGTCCGACTCTCCCCGAACCGAGCGACTTGCCAGCCCGGCCGCCGCCACGCCGGCAGTTGCCGACAGAAACTCTCGCCTCGATACCGCATCGCTCATCGTATCGCCTCCCCGTTGAGTTCTTGGCCCGGCCTCGTTAAAGTCGAACGATATTCTATCTGCCCACTTGCTGCAAAGGAAACCGGCGCCATGCCCCACGCCGCCCGCACCAAAATCGTCGTGCTCGTGACCTCGCTTGCCGCGATGGCCATGATGACCCACAACGCACCGGCACGCGAGATCCATGTCGCGAAGACGGGAGACGATCTTCATGCCGGCAGCTCGGAGAACCCGTTTTTGACGATCGGCAAGGCGGCGTCGCTCGCCGAGCCGGGAGATACGGTGATCGTTCATGCCGGAACTTATCGCGAATGGGTCCAGCCGCCGCGCGGCGGGCGGGACGAGACCAGCCGCATCGTGTACCGGGCTGCGGCGGGTGAGGACGTGCTGGTCAAAGGATCGGAGCAAATCACCTCGTGGGTATCGCAGGGCGACGGGATCTGGATGGTCGAATTGCCGAACCGCTTTTTCGGCGATTACAACCCTTACGCGCTGAACATCTCGGGCGGCTGGCTCCTGTACGGCCAGTGGCTGCACCGCGGCGACGTCTACCTGGACGGCGAAGCGTTCCGCGAACAGAAGAACCTGGACGAGGTGAAACAGCGGGAGCAGAGTTGGTGTTGCCAGGCCGCCGAGGACAATACGACCATTTGGGCGAATTTCGGCAACGCAGATCCCAACGCGCAGCTGGCCGAAATCAATGTCCGCGAAAGCGTGTTCATGCCGGCGGAAAGCGGCCTGAAATATATCACCGTGGACGGTTTTCATCTGCTGCACTCGGCCGAGAACTGGCAGCCTCCGACCATTGCGTTGCAGACGGGGACGATCGGGCCGCGCATGGGCCAGCACTGGATCATCGAGAATTGCACCGTCACCAACGCGCGTTGCGTAGGCATTTCGCTGGGGCACGCGCCTGGCGTGGATTATGCCGACATCGAAGCCTTTGGCGCCCACATCGTCCGCCACAACGTGATCCGCCGTTGCGGCCAAGCCGGAATCGCCGGCCAAAAGGGTGCGACGCTTTGCCTGATCGAAGGCAATCTGATCGAGGACACCAACTACCGCAAGGAGTTCGGCGGATGGGAGACGGCCGCCATCAAGTTTCATGAATCGGTCGACGCGGTGATCCGCGGCAATCTGATCCGGGGCGTCTATTTCCAACAGTATGGCGCCTTCGGCATCTGGATGGACTGGGCCAACCAAGGAACGCGCATCTCGGGCAACATCGTCTACAACACGCAAGCGGCCAGCGTGTTTCTGGAGATGAACCACGGACCGATCCTGGTCGACAATAACGTGCTTGTCGGACAGGGCGTCCGCAGCAATTCCGAAGGCAGCGTGTTTGCGCACAATCTGCTGGTGGACTGCCGATTCGACATGAGTTCCGACACCGGGCGGTCTTCCGCGTACTACCAGCCGCATACCAGAATCGTCGTCGCCCGCAAACATGGCATCCCGTCCGACGACAAGTGGTTCAACAATATCTTCGTGCGCCAAGGGCTGGAAGGCGTCAAGCCGGCTTCGGGCTATGTGTCGGATTACAACGTTTTTCTAGAAGGCGCCCGGAAAAGCTCCTTCGGGGATGAGCACAGCCTGGTCGACTCCGCGGCAGCCCGCTTCTCTCGCGAAGACAATCCCTTGGGCGTTTTCATCAGCCTGCATGTCAACGAGGCCCTGATCGGCCTGAAAGGGCCGTGGGTGGAAAGCGCCTTGGTCGGCGTTCTCCCAACCGTCGGCCAGGCGATCGAAGATGCCCGCGGCCAGCCTGTGCGGGTAGACATCGACTTGCTCGAGCGCCCGCGCGCCGCCCCCGTCGCCGGCCCGCTGGCGAGCCTTACGCCCGGCGAAAACACGCTGCGCTGGACCGCCAAAAAGCGATAGCAGCGTGAGTCCCGCCGGATTTCTGGCCGTGTCTAAGATTCGGTGAGAGATTTCGAATGCGCTTGCGAGGATTGAACGATCGGTACGAGAAACGGTCTTAGCACAGCGTAGTGACCCGCGCCGTCGTCGCGTTTCCACGACTTGCCGGCTCGAGCTACGACGATGTCCAAGGACGGAATCACGACGATCAAGCTGTCGTACAGTCCCCACGACCAATACGCATCGGTCGGCACATCCTGGAGCGTTTTGTCCGCGTTGTTCCACCACAGCAGGCCGTAGTGCGGTGCGGCGTTGCCGTAGGTCTCGGGCAATCGGACAGGCAGTGTCTCATGGCCGGGCGGCGTTTGCGGAGCCAGCTGGGCATACTCGCGCGTCAGAATCTGCCGACCTTGCCATTAGCCTTCGCGCAACATCAGGTAGCCGATTCTGGCCATCGCATCAACGTTGGCGTGGATCCCCGCGCCGAACTCCCGCCGCGCCACGCCTTCGATCGTTGCAGGCCGGTACGAATTCCGTCGCCGAAGGCCGGCTTTGGCTCGGGATCGCCGACGCCATGTTCCAGCGCCAAGCCGCGTATTTCAAACCGTATGAAGACTGCAACGGGTAACCAATGGCTCACCAACGGGCACCTGATGCGGTACTGCCTCGCGCGGCCCGATCCGCTTGTGTTTGAAAACGGCAACGGGGGGCGAATTATCGACTATTTGATCGGCACGATGGACAACCTCGGCTATCAGGTGCCCTACGGCGATACGGGTTCGTGGCAATGCTGGAACAGCGAGATGATTTGCCTGGACATGTTCGCCTATGCCACCGGTTCGTCCGAGGCGCGCTGGGCCGCCAACCGGAAACGGGCCGTCAAGAACACCCTGGAAACCCATGCCTTCTATCAGCTCGAACCGGGCGCGCCCCCGGACCGGTTCGATGGCGTCGTCGTGTGGCCGCTCGAGCCGCAATATGCCGCCACGCACCCGGCCGCGGACCAGCCGCCGCTGGAACGTTGCTTCGACAAAATTTCCTTCCGCGAGGCGATGCACCCGGACGCCGCCTATCTGCTGTTGGACGGACTGAGCAACGGAGGGCACAAACACCTGGACGGAAACAGCCTGCCCCGTTTGACGTTGTTCGATCGGATCTGGCTGGCGGACAACGATTACTTCAAAGCGCCCGTCAAGTTCCACAACTCGATCACGGTGTTCCGAGACGGCCAGTCGGCGGCCATTCCGCCGTACACGGAACTTGTTGGCGCCGGCGAGTCGCCGCGATACGGCTACAGCCGGACCAGGCTGGCGAATTATGCCGGGGCCGATTGGATGCGTACCATCATTTGGCTCAAGCAACAGCAGGCATTCGCGGTTCTCGACCAACTGACCGCGCTCGGCGACGACGAATATCATTTCCGAACGTTGTGGCATGGCGTGGGTGCTGCCAAACTGGGCGACGACGGTATGCTGCTGACGCAGAATGGCCCGAGCCTCTGGATTCAGATTGCGCGGGGGCCGGTGCTGGAACTGCACGACGACCTGGAACTGGGCGCGAACTGGCGCGGCTACGCGCATGCCGAGCCGGTAGTGCGGTCGCTGGAAGCGGTAGCGACGGTCAAGTTGGCCAAGGGCGATTCGTACCTGTTCGCCAGCGTGCTGCACGGCAACGCCGACGGTGTTGCCGAACCGTGGGGGATCGCCTTCCTGGATCGTGCCGACGGCATCAGGCTGTCGACGGCGGAGGGCGTGCTGGACCTGGTGATCGGACTTCCGCAAGGCCGCACACTCGATGACAGCTTCGACACCGACGCGGAATGCATCGTCGTATCGGACAGCGGCTTGACCCTGCTCGGCGCCACTGGCGCCCGGACCGATCGCGACGAACTGCTGAAGTCGGCGAAGCCTGCCAGCGTGGACCTGGACACGGGTCGGGCAACTGATGCGATACGGAAGCTGTCCGTGCGTCAGCCCGTGCCCAACATCGTGGCGGCTGCCGATGCGCCCGCGCATGCCATTCAATGGTGCATTCGCGCAAAACCGGTTGCCCGCGGGAACGCAACGACGAATGCGATGCCGTGGCGTTTCTCACGCTTGGCCTCCGCGTCGCTGGGCGAAACGGGCGAGGCGGACACCGTGCTGGCGGCCACCACAGACGGCATGCTGTTCGTCCTCAACGCGGACGGCTCCACGCGATGGAGTTTCGAAGCGGGCACGGCGTTGAACGATGTCGTTGCCGACGACCTGACCGGCGACGGGAAAGACGAAATCATCCTCGCACGTCAAGACCACCACGTCCAAGTGCTGAACGCGACCGGCGAGGAACTCTGGAAACGGGCGTCCGCGCAAGCACCGAATTGGGCTCCGAGATCCTCCACATCCTTTTCGATCGCCAGTCTATCATCGTCGCCACCGCCGACGGTCAACTCAGGAGGATCTCGGCGAATTGAGGCGAGTTTCGCCGGTGAGCTTCGCTGGACAGCGCCACGTCATGGCGTTTCGTTGCGTCCGGTTTCCGCTGCGCCCGCTTTCCGCTGTGTCCGGCACCGGCAGGCAGGGGCTATGCCTTTTCGGAAAGCGCCCGGATCAGTTGCTGTCTGTTCATCTTGCTGCGGCCCGAGATATTTTTTCGCTGTGCTCGTTCCAGCAGTTTCTGTTTGGTGAGTTGAGCAAACCGGGACTTCGACTGCGGCGCCCGGCGGGGCGGCTTTTTTCCATCCGAGCCTTGCAGGCTGCGGCGAATGGTCTCCAGCAAGTCTGCTTGCCGGCCCGCAGGCACTTCCTCGTCGTCGATGTCTTCGTCCGCGGGCGGCACCGGCGCCTCGAACACATCCTCCCCTCGTTTTCTCTTGGCCTCGACGAGTTCGCGCAGCCGCTGCGTCGCGTGATCCTCGAGGGCTTCGTGCGGCAAGTCATCACGGGAGTGCCGTTGCACGAGTTTCGCCAGTTCGACGACATCGCCTTTCTTCACGCGTTCCGGCGGAGGCAAGCCGACGTCCTCGGGGGTCCGCAATTCGTCCTCGAATCGCAACGTCTCCGCGCACAAGATCCCCTGCTCGGCAAAAATCGCCACCAGGTACTCCTTGTCTCGCATCACAAAGGTGGCTACCCCGGCGCGCCGGCTCTTCGCCATGACCTCCGCCAGCAGCCGGTAAGCCTTGGTAGAATCGCCGGAAGGGGCCAGAAAGTAGGCGCGCTCGAAGAAAAAGGGAGGAATTTGTTCTTGACGCACAAATCGCGTCAGATCGATGTCGCGAGATTTTCTCGGGGCCAGGGCCTCCAAATCGCTGTCCTCCACGACGACATACCGATCCTTCTCCGTCTCGTAACCACGGACAATCTGTTCCGACGGAACTTCGCGATCGTGCTCTGGACAATAGTACCGGCGGCTCAGCGGCGTTCCGTCTGCGTCCAGCATTCGCAACGGCATTCCGCCTCGCCGGGCTGCCGGATAGAGGTACACCGGCACGCTGACGAGACCAAACGTGATCGTGCCGGACCAGAAGGGTCGAATGGCGGGACGCTCCTGGTGCTCTTTGTTCGGCGGGCGCCCTTTCTTGGAAGGGCGCTCTTTTCGCGGCTTTTTGGCCACTATTGCTATCCTTGTCCGCGGTTATCTTGTTCGCTTTAAGCTGGCCTTCAGCACGTCGGCGAGCGAGCCGGATTCCGCTGGTTCTTCCGGTTCGTCCCGCTCCAAGGTCTCCCCCCGCTGCTTGGCCTCAATCAACGCGAGGACTCGCTGCCGGTGTTCGTCGTGGTAATCAGCTGGTCGGAACGTATCATCCAGGCTCTGCAGCAACTGCTCTGCCATGCGAACTTCCTGCTGTTGAAAGTTGCGGCCGGCCGGCGCTTCCAGCACGGAGGTTGGAATGACTTCGTCCGCGTGGCGCACCGTGATCAGCGCCAGGTATTCGTTTTCGGCGCGCAATGCTCCCACGTATTGTCTACGGCGCATCACCCAACGAGCCAAACCTTCTTTCTTCTCGTGCTGGAGCGCCGCAGCCAAAGCAAAGTACCCGCGATTGTCACCGTCGGGCCCCAGGAAGTACGGCCGTTCATACCATTGATGGTTGATCTGATCCGGGTCGAGAAAACAAAGCACGTCGATATCGCGGGATTCCTCCGGCTCTAACGACGCGAGTTCCTGCTCGCCGAGCATCACGAACACACCTCGTTCCACCTCCGCCCCGCGCCGAGCCTGTTTGTAATCGACGGTCTCGCCCGTGACGGAATTGAGGAGTCTCTGGCGCACGCGAATCCCATCCTGATCGTGAAGTAAATGAAAATGAATCCGCTGATCCTGTACCGCGGAGTACAGCCGCACGGGCAAGCGAAAGTCGTCGCAACGGATGATGCCCTTCCAGATCGCGCGAGCTGCCATCTCTATTCCTCTGTCGATTCGTCTGTCGATTCGTCTGCCGATTCGTCTGCCGATCCGGTTTCCGCTTCGATTTCACAGCGCGAGCAGAAGACGAGGCGAGATACCTGCTCGATGACGACACATTCCGGACAGACCGCCGCATCGCAGATATGGCAGCGGAATTCCGTTCCGTGGGCATAGATCTGCGAACAATAATTGCACGTTTCCTCGCCGTCGAGCCACCATCTCTCGGGCATGACGCCTCTACCTCGTGGACTTACCTCGTTGCACGGATCGCCTTTATCAACTCGGATTTGTTCATCTTGCTACGGCGCGGGATCTGTTTATCCGCAGCCATGTTGTACAGCTCCTGTTTGGTCCGCTCTTCCAGCGATGCCCTCGGGTTGCCCGTCCCCTGGCTTTGCCGGTTTGGTGTTCGGCCTTCTTTGCGCCTCCGTTTGTTGACTGTTCGCGCCGCGATCTCTTTCGCTCGTCGCTCGGATGCGCCGCGTTCTTCAGAACTCTCTTTGATCTTTTCGTACTGGCGTTCGTCTTTGCTGCTCCACGAAGGCATGGCATGGTTCCCTTGTATTGTGCAACTCCGCCAGGGGACGCATCCCAGCAGGCGGCGTTAAAGTTGATGAAACAAAAACCCGAGCGGCCACGGGCCGAACTCTTATCGGCGTGGCCGCTCGACAGCCTCGCCGCCGTGAAGTTCGGCGGCGGTGCAAACGAGAGCGGACGTTTCTCATTGCCTCAGGCGTATTGCGCCTGGACGTTGACGCTCGCTTCGGCGATTTGCGTCAGCTTGCGGTCCGTCTCGCTTTCTTCGTCCAACGTGTTCTCCAGCAGGCGGGCTGCATCGTGGTAACCCAGGTGCTGGGCAAACGTACGAACGGTTCCGTACGCGGCGATCTCGTAGTGCTCGACGCGCTGCGCCGCGGCGATTAAGGCCGCGTCGCGCACGTCGGCATCCCCCTTGGCGTCGATCATTTCCTCGCCTTCGGTGATCAGGCCTTTCATGGCCGCGCACGCCTCACCTTGCGGCGTCCTGCCCACGTGGGCAAATACGCTCTCCAGCCGCTGCACGTGCGTTCGCGTCTGCTCTAAGTGCTCCTCGAACGCCCGCCGCAGAGCCGGATTGCTGGCCGCCTCGGCCATCTTCGGCAGAGCGTCTATGAGGCGGTTCTCCGCGTCATACAAGTCTGCCAACTGATCGAGAAAGAGATCGTCCAGCGAATCAAACGTTTTGCTGGTCAACCAACCCATCTTGACCTCCCGTAACACAAAGCCCGCCCGGCGTCGCCGGCCTGTCGCAGATGCAACCGGCACCGCGCGATCTCCAAACAATTGTCACGCGCGTCTGGCCCGCGTTCCCAAGCCTGCCGCCGGGCAGTGAATAGAAATCCCAACGTCGGCCAGACTAAACGTTCCTGGCGGGACGGGTGCAAACACTGTGCCAGCACCGGCTCGCCATAAACACCGCAAAACGCCGCTTGTCCGCTGGTTGCGTGGCGGTCGAATTGGCGGGGATTCAGCCACGACGAGTCTTGGCAGCGCGTTGCAGCAACGACAACAAAAGCTTCTCACTGGCGTCCATCCATTTGCTGGCGCGGGGTGTCTGCTGCGGGCAGAGGACGCCGAAGTCATGGCCGATATAATTCTCCAACAGGAGCGGGTGAACGTAGTAATTGCGGCAGATGGTGGTGGAATTTCCCAAGGCAGAGGCGGCCCGACAGACGGCTTGTTTGACCGCTTTACGCCGCTCTCGTTCCGAGGCCAGCGAGCGCTGCTCGTACAGCTGCTCCAGCACCAGGACGGACGCCTTCCATGTGCGGAAATCCTTCGCAGAGCACGCGATCCCGGCGGCTTCTTGAAGGTAATTGTTGACGTCCGCCGAATCGAGGCCCTGGTACGTCCCGGCGCCATTCAGGTATTGGAACAACTCCTGGCCGGGAATCTCCTGGCACGCGTTTAGCGATTTCGCCAATCGGCGATCGCTCAGCCGCACTTCCTGCAAGACGCCGCTTTTGCCCCGAAATCGCAACCGGATCTCGCTGCCTTTCACCCGCAGGTGCCGGTCTCGCAAGGTGGTCAAGCCGAATGAGCCATTCTGACGGGCATACTCCTCGTTACCGACGCGAATCATGGTGAGATCCAGCAGCCGAATCGCGAGCGCCGCAACCTTGGATCGACTCAGCTGCCGGCGCCGCAGATCCGCGGCGACTCGGCGCCGAATGCGAGGCAAAGCCCGGCCGAACTCGATCAACCCCTCGAATTTGGACAAATTGCTCATTTCCTGCCAGCGGTCGTGATAGCAATATTGCTTGCGGCCGCGGTCATCTCGTCCCGTGGCTTGAATGTGGCCGTTGCGAACGGGGCTGATCCAAACCTCTGTCCAGGCCGGCGGAATCGCCAGCCCTTTGATCCGCTGCAGTTCGGAGGCATCGGTAATGCGGCGTCCCCGCGAATCGAGATAGTAGAATCCGCGCCCGGCGCGCCGGCGCCGGATCCCCGGCGCGTCATCGCTCGAGTAGCGAAGTTGAGCGTTGACCACAAGAGCCCGGGCATCGAGAATCACGGAGGTGGACCTCTGTTGTTGCCTTCTGGGGACGCTACGGTGTTTGTACGCGGAGCAACGTCCTGCTTTGTCGAAATTCGAAACGGACGTTCATCTCGCCTGGATCTGTTCCTACGGCAAGTTTCCTGCACACCTCGTGCCCAAACGCCCGTGGGGAGGAAACGCCGAGTCCGCTAGCAGGCAAAAAACGTCGTCCTAATCGCGAAATATCTGTCGCTCTGCTAGAATGCAAAACGCCCCCAGCGGCGAACGGGTTGCGTTACGTGTTTTGGGCCGAGCCCCATTCAACGTTGCTCTGGGAATGGTGCGACTCACGGGGCCATGGTCTGGATTCGACGACACAGAACAACTTCTTAGGAGAACGGAAAATGCCTCGTTTCCCACGTGAAACCATCCGAAGATCCTCGCGGTTCTGTACGGCGCGAATGACCCGGCGGCAGCTGTTGACGACGGCCGTCGCGGCCGGTGCGGGAGCGATCGCCGCGCCCCTGGTCCTGCCGTCGCGACTGTTCGGCGCCACAGCCCCCAGCAACCGGCTCAACATCGCGGCCGTGGGAACAGGCGGGCGTTGCCATGCCCTCATGGCCGAGATCCTCAGCCAGGGAGAAAACCTGGTGGCGTTGTGCGACGTCGATCAGCGTCGCCTCGCCAGTGCGCGTCAGGGCCTCGCCGGCAAAGTCGAGGGTGGCGACCAGAGCCTGGAGAAAGTCCGGCTGTACGAGGATTATCGGAAACTGCTGGACGAGGAGAAATCGCTCGATGCGGTGGTGCTCGCTATCGGCTCGCGCTGGCATGCGCCGATCTCGGTACGGGCGATGCAGGCGGGCAAGCACGTCTACTGCGAGAAACCGCTGGTCCGTACGATCGCCGAGGCTCGCGAATTGATGGAGCTGACGCCGCGGTGTAACGTCGCCACCCAGATGGGCACCCAGGGCGTGAGCAGCAGGGCCTTCCGCCGCAGTGTGGAAATCATTCAGGCGGGAGTGCTGGGCCCGATCGAACGGGTCTATCTATGGTCGGACTACTGCGGCAAGTTTCCTCCCAGTCAGGATCGTCCCTCGGGCGAGGATCCGATTCCCGAGGGGCTGAATTGGGACTGCTGGCTGGGACCTTGTGCCTGGCGGCCGTTCAAGGCGGGGGCTTACATGCCCGGCTGTATCGCGACCCAGAACTGGCTCGATTTGTGCAACGGCATGTTGTCCGGCCAAGGCGCGCATACATTTCAATTGCCGGTCCGCGCGCTGAAACTGAACCCGCCGGTCCGCGTGACGGCCGAAACCGCCGAACCGGTCAAGGAAACCTACGTTTCTCAAGGCTGCTTTCGTTTCGAGTACGCCGCGCGCGACGGACTGGCGCCGGTCACGCTGTGGTGGGGCGATGGCGGCACATATCCGCCCGCCGAGATTACCGACGGCGTCAAGAGCGTGCGAGGCCAACTGCCGAACACGGGCTGTCTGTTCGTGGGGCAGCGGGGACAATTGTATGCCGATGGCTGGGGCGTGGCCGGCATTATGAAGCTCGACGGCGACAAGCAATGGCGCGGCGTGTTGAATCACGAAGCCGTCCAGGATTTGCCGCTCAGCGTGCCGCGACTCACGCAGGACAATCACATGCAAGAGTGGTTTGATGCGTGCAAGGGCGGCTCGGCGACCTACAACGACTTCCAGGTCGGGGCCCGTGTTTCCGAAGCTTATTTGCCGGGTATTCTCGCGCTGCGGTTGGGGCGCTCCATCGAGTGGGACAGTGACGGCATGCAGGTCCGCGGCGCGCCGGAAGCTGAGCGTTGGATCCAAAACAACTACCGCACGAAGTGGCTGACCTGACCGTCGGCCGGTCTTTCCAAGTCGATCCGCAAGAGGTTCATAAATGTCTCGTTGGCCCGGACATCAGAGCTGGGAACGCAGCAAACCGGCGGCCCGCTCTTTGAGCTTGTCGGTCCACGGACGATGCATCCAATCTTCGAGAGTCACGCGACGTGACTGTGCTATGTCGCATTCAAAGACCTCAACTTGTTCGCGGGCAAAGTCCGCATCGTAGACGTTCAGGTTCGCCTCGTCGTTCAGCCGGAAGGACCGATTGTCGAAGTTTGCGGACCCGATGCTCGTCCAACACTCGTCCACGATCATCACTTTGCAGTGGTACATCGTCGGCTGGTACTCGTAAATCTCCGCTCCGGCTTGCAGCAGCGGTGTCCAGCGCGAGCGGCTCGCCCAGCGGGTGATATGGGTATCGGTGTGGTTGCCGGGAAGGATGATCGCGACCGTTGTCCCGCGCCGGCGCGCGTCCACTAGAGTCCGCACGGACAGGTCGTCCGGGACAAAGTAAGCGCTGCCGATGCGGATACTCCGCGCGGCCAAGGCGATGGCGAGCAGATACATCAGCCGTGCGCTCTCGCTGCCTTCCGACGGCGAACTCATGGTCACTTGGGCGCGGTGGGAGGCGGCCGGGGCGAGTTCCGGAAAGTACTCGTCGGTGTGCAGGACTCGGCCTCGCGTCTTGAGCCAGTTGTCCATAAAGGCGGCTTGGCACTGGGCGACGACCGGGCCTTCGATCTTGAAATGCACGTCGCGCCAGTGGTCGGGGTCTTGGGCGTTTCCCAACCACTGGTCGGCGATGCCGGCGCCGCCCGCAAAGCCGATCTTGCCGTCCACGACGAGGAGCTTGCGGTGCGTCCGATTGTTGGCACGTGCGATGCTGTACCATCGCAACGGATGGTATCGTTCGACTTCGACCCCCGCGTCTTTCATGAACTCGAGGAGCGTTGGATCCATCTTCTTCGTTCCGAGCCAATCCAGCAGCACATGCACCTTGACCTGGGCTCGGGCTCGCTCGGCCAGTGCCTCGGCAAACCGCTTCCCGATCTCGCCCGTCCAGTAGATGAAGGTCTCGAACGTGACCGTGTGACGGGCCGAGCCGATGGCATCGAGCATGGCGGGGAAGAATTCGTCCCCGTTGTTCAGCGTGGTGATCTTATTCCCGCCCAGTGCAGCCGGAGGAAGCAAGCTGGTCATCGAGCGGATAAACTGCTCGTCGCCGACGGAGAACAAATGCTCGATCAGGTACTCGACCTTCTTCTCCGGCGAGGCCAGAAAGCGGGCGACGAGCGACACCAGGTACGAAACCATAACGGTTGCGATGATGACGAGCCACGTTGGCATAAGCTACGATCCCGTTGCATTTGCTGCCAGTTCTCGCTTGGTCCCGATCGATCCTCGTTCTTTTCAACGTCCGTCGAAACGCTCCAGGATTGCCATGGCGGCTAAGAGAACGAAGCCGAATACAAACACAAAGCCCCAGCGCGGAACGTGAAGGACTTCGGGTAAAACCAGCTTTCCCCGCTCGCCCCACTTCTCGACCGTCCGGCTCAACGGCGCTGAGACCAAGGCAAACAAATACGAGCCCGCCAGCAGGCCCGCAATGACGGCGATCGCATCCAAGTTGCCTTGCCCCAACGCCGCAGCCCCTGTGCCGGGGCAATAGGCAGCGAGCGCGAAACCGATGCCGAAAATCACACCGCCGAAAATGTTGGCAGCATAACGGGTGGGCTTGACGTGCAGCTCGACCCAACCCAACGAGTTCATGGCGAGAACGCCCACCATTCCGACGACAATCGCCGACAGCATGACCTTGGCAACGGTAAAGTCCTCCAAGAGAAGCACGCCTATCAGGATGTGGTACTTCGCCACACCCCCTTTTTGCAGCAGGAATCCGAAGGCCACTCCGAACACCAGTCCGAAAACCCATTGCCGTCCGAGCGACTGGCTCTGCTTCGCGTCACTCATCATCATGCCTCGCATCTGAAAACAAGGATCACCATCGAAACAGGAGCATGGCGATCGGGACGCCGCCCAAAAAGAAGCAGAACAGCGCGATCCAGGAGCCGACCGACAGCTGCAGGGCGCCGCTAATCCCGTGGCCACTGGTACAGCCGCCGGCCAATCGAGCGCCAAACGCCATGAACGACCCTCCCGCGAAACCGGCCAGCAATCTCGGGCCAAGACTGCTTCCAAACTGTGCCTCCCACATCGGAGGAAGCCAGGAGCCGGTCAGCTCGCCGCCCGTCCAAGCCGACGCAAAGGCGCCGATCACAATCCCCAGCACCAGCATGACCGACCATTCGATTCGAGGCGGAGTATCCCGATAGAACTTCAGGGACTGCGTTGTTCGAGGCGCCGCGGCCTTGCCGATCAATCCTGCCAGACGAGCGTAAGCCGTCGAGGCCCCCAGCGGCTGGTTGGAAAAATAGAACGTCAGCCATGACAGAACTCCGATCAGCGCCCCGGCGAAATAAGGCGACCAGGCGGGTCCGGAGTAAGCCAGCGGGTCCGTGCCCGGCGTTTGCGCGATGGCGGCGATCGGCGCCGCAACGACCGATGCGGCCGTGATCAGCGAATTCAGCACGATGCGGCGGCGTCGGGCTATCATCCTCACTTCTCCACGGAATACGAATTCACGGCGTTGAGAAACCGGCCAAGGATCGGCAAGGAAATAACTGTCGGGTTTTCAATGTGGTCATCACGCTCCGCCGTGATGACATTGTCGTCACGGCGGAGCGTGACGACTACAATCTTGGCGACACTTATTTCTTTGACGGTCGCACCTGCCCAGCATTCCACGCCGGCCGCACGGGCCGGCGTGGAATCATTGGCCATGGACCGAATCAGCTTATTCCCTGCCGCCTACTTGCGCGGCATTTGCTTGACCAGGTCTTTGCATGCCTTCTCGCACTTGCGGCATTCTTCCGCACAGAACTTCATATGCTCGTCGTCCGGGAACGCTTCGCACGCCTTGGCGCAATGCTCGCACGCTTTCGCGCACACATCGGCGATCAATCCTGCAAACGGCCCGTTACGAGCGATGATCTCGGCGGCGGCCGAACAGATCGTCGCACAATCGCGACAGGTTGCGAGGGTCTTCAGGTGTTCTTTCTTGCCCTCCTGCAACATGTTCGCACAGTGTGTCGCACACAGATCACAGGCTCGCTGGCAGTCCGAGCAGGCCTTGGCACACTCTTGCAGGGCGGCGTTCATCTCCTTGCTGCCCATCTTCTTGTGGTGTGCCTTGTCATGACCTGCCTTTTCATGATCTGCCTTTTCATGATCTGCCTTTTCATGATCTGCCTTTTCATGAGCTGCCTTTTCATGAGCTGCCTTTTCATGCTGTGGCTTCTCTTGTTGGGCGAACGCGATCAGTCCGAGGACCGCGAACGTCACCAAGCCCATACCCACAAACTTCAGAGTCTTCATGGAAATCCTCCTTATGCCGAACTGCCAACTCGACGCCAGCGACAAACATTGCCGTCTCGACTCGAGCGACAGAAGTAGCCAAAAAACTGTCCGTTGCTTTCTTGATAAAGCCCTCATGCCACCCGCGCGCCGTTGGCGAGCTGGCCGTCACGAGCCTTACCGAGTTGTCGATCGACACGTGACAGATCTGCAGATCGCCGGGGGGGGGGCCGCAAAGGTATTAAGGAATGCCCGCCCTTTCGGTTCCACAGCAGGATTTTTCGCCCATGGTACTTGCGGTGTGTTGGGCACCGCGATCACCTTCCCCTTCGCCGATATCTTCGCCGCTCAAGTCACGATTCGCAGGTCCGTTCACCACTCCGCCAAGACGGTCAAAGCGAGAGCCGTGGCAGGGGCAATCCCACGTCTTCTCAGCGTCGTTCCAATGCACGATGCCTCCCAGATGCGGGCAGACTGCCGAGCGCTCGTGAAGCGTTCCCTGCTCGTCGCGATACACCGCGACCTTGGTTAATCCGCGGCGGATGACCGCGCCGGAACCCGGTTGAATTTGTGCCGGCGACTCGACGTCTCCGCTGGTCAGCCAATCGCCATACTGCCGGGCGACGTTGAGATTCTCCGTCACAAATTGGCTTAAGGCGTGCAGCGTCTTGCGGGAAGGGTCGTAGAGTTTCGCCCAGGGGTTCTCGCGACCCAGGACAAGATCGGTCAAAAGGATGCCCGCGATCGTGCCATGCGTCATCCCCATGCCCGAGTCGCCGGTCGCGATAAAGACGTTCGGCTTGTCGAGCGGATTGCGACCGATGAAGGCCAGCCCGTCGATGGTCTCCAGCACCTGGCCCGACCAGCGGAATCGGATCTCTTGGATCATCGGAAATCGCAATCGCGCCCAGGATTCCAGGCGAGCGTACGGATCCGCTCGAACTTCGGCCTGGCCGGTCTTGTGATCCTCGCCGCCGACGATCAAGACGTCCTCCCCCGCGAATCCGCTCGGCTCCGCCATGCCGATTTCCGGCGCCAGCGGCTGAATTCGCACATAGTGGTAGGGATCAAGCGTATCCCAGTGAAGGGCTGTCGCGACCGACCCGCGCGGGACGATCGCACCGATGGCATAGGTCATGTAGGCGGCCTGTTTGGTGTGCATGGCCACCAGGTCGTTGACGGGCGAATTCGTCGCCACCACGACGGCATCGGCGGTGACGGTCCGGCCATTGGAGGTCTTGATCCGTGCCGGTGTGCCGCCCTGGATCGTCTCGGCATGCGTGCTGGTAAAGATGCGCCCTCCGGCGCGCTGCAGGGCTCCCGCGAGGGCCGTCAGATACTTGAGCGGATCGAACTGCGCCTGGCGGAGAAACCGCAAACAGGGCCCGGTCTCGAAGGGCACCAGCGGCGCGTGCGGCAATCGTTCGACGCCGCTCAATCCGGCCCGATGAACAGCCGCAAGTTCGCGATTCAGCAAGTCGGGAGATTCGCCGACCGGAACGAAGAGATAGCCGTCCAGCCGGACGAAATCACAGGCGATCTGCTCGTCGGCGACGATGGACTCGATGCGGTCGATCGCCGCCGTATGGCTGGCGGCGGCGAGTTTGGCCCCTTCGGACCCGTGCAGCCGTTCGATCTCCACGTAGCGGTCGTCGATGGCATTGCTCAGATGGGCCGTCGTGCGCTGCGTCTGCCCGCCGCCGATAGCGCCGTCGTCCAGCACGACGACCGATGTGACCTGCTTGCTCAACAGATAGGCCGTCGTGATCCCCGCAATTCCGGCCCCGACGATGCACACATCCGCATGGATGTCTTCCTCCAGTGCGCTCGTGCTAGGCACGGAAGTCGTCGCCATCCACAAGGAGACGCTTTGTCCTAAGTTTTCCTGTGACATGGTTTTGCCTTTTGAGGAGAGGGATTCGGATCCCCGTTAGACCAGTTACTCAATTTCTGCCGCACGGCTGAGCGGCTCGCAGCTTACGCTCGCTCCTCTTCATCCCCGAAGACGGAAAAAGCCGACGTAATGGAACGCCCGCAGGCATTCGACCACATCGGCTTACTCGTCAACCACACACCACTGGCAGGCTGCGATTGTTCCAATCATCTGACATCTCCCATCGACTTCTCAGCAGAACTGCTTTTCAGCTTCCCTGCCGGTCCGCCAAACCGCGAGATTATATGACCGTGCCGGGAAAAGGCAAGGATTGCCGAACTCCGAGGACGCATGGAACGGAGAGGCTGTAAAATTGGGACAGGCACCTGACGGATTTGGGATGGGCTTTGGCGTCGGGCGTTCAAAATTCAATTTTGGCCGATCGAGAGTCAAACCATCGAGCCGTGTCGTGTAAAAATTAATTTTTTGGCCTTCGTATTGACAACCACTGGCCCGGGGTGGGGGGCGCCAAAATTTTATTTTTTACCGCCCGACCCCCGCTAGACCGGTGGCGCGATGTCGATCGGCCGCACGCCAACTTCGATGGCGTGGTCGCGGCGGTCGTCGATCAGCGGGATGTAGTCATCGGCCAGTTCGGCTCCATCGAGGGTCAAGCGGCGGACGGCCGCGCCGGGCCCGTCGTTGTGGATGGTGATGTGATAGAAGGTCTCGCGGTAGCGGTAGTGGATCTGGAAGGTGGTCCAGTGGGCGGGCAGGCAAGGCCTGATTCGCAGCTTGTCCACCTCAATCTGCAAGCCCAGCAGCGATTCGACGATCAGGCGGTACATCCAGCCGGCTGATCCGGTGTACCACGTCCAGCCGCCGCGGCCGGTGTGGGGTTCGACGCCGTACACGTCGGCGGCCACGACGTAAGGCTCGACACGATAGGTCGCGATCTGGTCCGGCGTTGTACCGTGGGAGATGGGGTTGATCAGCGCAAACAACTCCCACGCCCGTTCGCTGTCTCCCCGCGCGGCCGCGGCCATGACCGTCCAGATCGCGCTGTGCGTATACTGGCCGCCGTTCTCGCGCACGCCGGGCACATAGCCTTTGATGTACCCCGGGTTCAAATCCGCCTTGTCGAACGGCGGATCGAGCAGCAGGATCAGGCGGTCATCCCGCCGAACCAGGCGGCGATCGACGCTCGCCATCGCGACGCCGCTTCGCTCGGGCGCGCCGGCGCCAGAGAGTACCGACCAGCTTTGCGAGATGGCGTCGATCTGGCATTCTTCGTTCTCGGCCGAGCCCAGCGGCGTGCCGTCGTCGAAGTACGCCCGGCGATACCACCGGCCGTCCCAGGCGTGCGTTTCGAGATTCGCGCGCAGGCGGCCGGCTTCGACCGTGTATCGGTCCGCGAGTGCGGCGTCGCCGCGCCCGCGGGCCAGCGCGGCGAACTGTGTGAGCACGTGAAACAGGAAAAACGCCAGCCACACGCTCTCGCCACGGCCCTGCGCACCGACGAGATTCATGCCGTCGTTCCAGTCGCCGCAGCCCATCAGCGGCAGGCCGTGCTCGCCAAACCGCAAGCCTCGGTCGAGCGCCCGGAGGCCATGCTCGTACAGCGTGCCGACATCGTCCGAAACACGTGGCAGGTCGTAATTGGACTCCTCGTCGTCGCGCAACGGACGCGCGGTTAGGAAGGGGACGCGCTCGTCCAGCACGCCGGTGTCCCCCGTCATGCTGACATAGCGGCAAAGGGCCAAGGGCAGCCATAGGTAATCGTCGGAGAACTGGGTTCGCACGCCGCGTCCCTCCGGCGGATGCCACCAGTGCTGGACGTCGCCTTCGCGAAACTGGCGCCCCGCGGCGCGCAGCAGGTGCTCGCGAACCAAACCCGGTTGGGCATGCACCAGGGCCATCGCGTCCTGCAGTTGGTCCCGAAAGCCGTAGGCGCCGCCCGATTGGTAGAATCCCGAGCGGGCCCACATGCGGCAGGCCAGCGTCTGATATACGAGCCAGCCGTTGGCCAGGAAATTGACCGACGCGTCGGGCGTTTCCAAATAGACCACGCCCAGCGTTCGGCTCCAGTAATCCCACACGCCCTCGATCGCCCGATGCGCGCTATCGACGCTGCGGAACCGCTGTGCGAGCGACTTGGCTTCGGCCAACCCGCGGGCGGCGCCGAGCGTAAAGGTGATGATCCGCTCTTGTCCGTCTTCGAGTGTCAGCGGCGCCTGCAAGGCGGCGCACGGATCGTATCCCGCCCCGACGCGGCCCGACAGCCGCACGCGGCCCAGCGCCGCAGGGCTGGCCGGCCGCCCATTGCGCCCCAGAAACTCGGCGCGGTCCCCGGTCAGCGAGCGGTTCGCTTCGCTGCAGTTGACGAATACCACGCGGTCCCCGAACTCCGGGCTGTAGACGTTGCGGGCGAGAATCGCCCCGCTCGCCGGATCGGTTTCCGTGACCACGTGCAGCAGCGACTTGTTCCGCGCTTCGCCAAGGACCAATTCCCAATAGCCGGTGACCGACAACTGGCGCGCCCGCCCCGAGTGGTTGGCGATCTTGAGCTTGTAGAACTTCACCGGCGCGTCGGTCGCCACGTAGATGCTCAGCTCCGTCGTCAGGCCCTCGTCGGTGTAATCGAAAATGCTATAGCCGAAGCCGTGGCGCACGATATAGGTGTGGGGTCCGCGCGCCGGCAGCGGGGTGGGGGACCAGAACCGTCCCGACTGTTCGTCGCGCAGATAGATGGCTTCGCCGCTGACATCGGAGACGGGGTCATTCCGCCAGGGGGTGAGCCGGAACGTATGGCAGTTTTCCGCCCAGGTATAGGCGCTGCCCGCTTCCGAGACGACGGTGCCGAATTGTGGGTTGGCGATCACGTTCACCCAGGGCGCGGGCGTGGTCTGGCCGGCGGCCAGGATCGTGACGTACTCGCGACCGTCGTGGCTGAAACCGCCCAGGCCGTTGAACAGCGCCAAGTCGCGCCGCGGAGGCTCGTAGGGCACGGGCGGCTCGGGCCGGCGGCGGAGCGGCTGCAAGAGCGGAATCGATACTTCGGCCCGCCCGCGGCGTTCGGCTTGTTCCGCCAGCGTTCCCCCGTCATCCAAGAGCACGATCCGCGCAACGCTCTGCAGCAACGCGCGATCTTCCTCCGACATCTGCTCGCCGCGACGGATGAAGATCCCGCCGGGCCGGTCGACCAAGGCCGCTTCGGGACTGGCGGCGACGAGATCGTGGATGGTGTCCTGCAGCGTCTGCCGGTAGACCGAATCGTCTTCGTTCCAGATCACCAGGTCGACGGCCAATCCCTTCAATCGCCAGTACGCGTGCGCCTGGACGGCCTGGCGGACCAGTTCGATCCGCTCGCGGTCGCGAATTCGCACCAGCACGATCGGCGTGTCCCCCGAGATGCCGTAGCCCCACAGGCCCGATTGCCCCTGCCGATTGCGACTGAGGATACTCGCCTTGGCCCGCCGCAGCGCCGAAGCATACAGGAGCGAGCCGGCCAGGCGGCCATAGACCTGCGCATCGGCTTCGGAAGCGCTCAGCTGCTGAAGCACGATCAGGCTGTGCGTCCAGGCGAGATCAAAGACGCGATCGGCCAGACTGGCATCGTGGTACTTCTCGGTCAGGGCGTCGACGCCCGCGCGCGATTCGGCGGCCCCGGTGACGATGTCGATCCGCACGGCTTCATTCGGCTGCAGCAGCACCGTCTGGCGGATGCTGACGATGGGATCGAGGACGGGACCGGCGGTGTTGGAAAGCGGCCCGGCGCGATCCAACGCTGCGGGAGACGCGAGCGTCCGCCAGCGGCCGATGAACCGCAGGCGATCGGTTTCGTAGGACGCCTCGCCGAGCGTGGTGCCCCGGACCGTCAGCATGTGTGTCATCCAGGGGGGCCGCTCTTCAGCCGAACGCCCGCGCCGCGTGGCGTAGATCGCCTGCCGCCCTTCGACCAATTCGGTCTGTACGAACAGATTGCTGAACGCCGGATGGGCTTCGTCCTGCGCCTGAGTCGCGAGCACGACTTCGGCATAGCTGGTGACCTCGATGGTCCGCGGCCGCTCGGAGCGGTTCGTCAGCGTCACGCGCCGCAGCTCGATATCATCCTCGGGCGAAACGCTGATCTGGGTATACGTCTCGAGCTGGTCGTCGGTGCGGCGGAACTCGGCCCGGGCTTGCGTGAAGATCGCTTCGTAGCCCTTGGCGGGCTTCGTCGTGGGCTGCCAGGCATTGGACCAGACCATCCCGCTGTCCACGTCGCGCACGTAGCAGAAGCTGCCGTAGCTGTCGCGCGTCGCATCCTCGCGCCAACGCGTGATCGCCAGGTCGCGCCACCGGCTGCAACCGCCGCCGGCGCTCGTCACAGCGACGTGGTAGCGGCCGTTGGACAGCAGGTGAGCTTCCACCGCCGGGCTGTTGGGATCGGTGAACACGCGCATGGCGCCGGTTTCCTCCGCCGGAGTGAGCCGCGTGGCGCGAGCCTCGCCGGCGTGGGGAAAGACGGGCGCGGTTGCTTTGGGAACGCGCTCTTGCAACAGCAACTCGGCCGCCCGCAGCATGGGATCGGCCAGGAAACGGCGCTGCATGGGCTTGTCGAGCAGCACGTACGCCAGCGCCAACAGGCCCATGCCTTTGTGATGCGCCATGAACTGTCGTACGGTGACGCGGTCCGCGCCTGGCGGCAGCCGCCCCGGCGTATAGTCGATAGCTTCGTAAAAGCCGCAGGTGCCCTGCTGGCCGTCGGCCGCCAGCCGCTGGAGATTGCGGCAGGCCGCCTCCGGGGCCACCATCAGCGCCAGCTCGCTCGCGTATGGGGCAATCACCAGATCTTCGGCCAAGCCGCGCTTCAGCCCCAACCCCGGCACGCCGAAGGCCCGGTATTGATAGGTCTGGTGCTGATCGATGGTGTTGTACCCCGATTCGGAAATTCCCCACGGCACGCCGCGCTGCCGGCCATATTCGATCTGCCGGCGAACGGCGGCGTGATAGGTGCGGTCCAGCAACGTGCTCTCATAATTGGGCATCACCAACAGCGGCATCAAGTACTCGAACATCGAGCCGCTCCAGCTCAACAGGGCCGGCACGCTGCCCGCACTCGTCAGCAGACGGCCCAGCGCAAACCAGTGCTCCTGGCCCACGTCGCCCTGGGCGATGACCAGGAAGCTGGCCAACCGCGCCTCGGAGGCCAGCAGATCGTAATAGCCGGCATCGAGCCGCCGCTCGCTGGCGTTGTAGCCGATGGCGAACAGATCCCGCGCGGGGTCGTAGAGCAAGCTGAAATCCATGTCGGCCAGGTCCCGGCACTGGACGGCGACCCGCTCGAACATCGCGATCCGCGCGCCGGCTCGCTCCGTCGCAAGGAGCAGCGCGGCGCTCCACTGGCCGAGCCAGTCTTGCATCTCGGGGGACGCCGACGACCGCGCCACATCGATCTGCGGCAGCACCGTTCGCGGCAGTTCCGCGACGTCCCGAAGGGTGGCGGCGGAATCCAGATGCTGCAGCAGTTCGCGAATCGGAGCCAGCCCTCCGCCGGGCTGACCGGAATCCGGCCCGCCCGATACCTCGGGGGGCGGGGGCAAGGCGAGCCACGCGGCCAAGTGCAGCAAGTCGGTTTGCTGATCGTGGCAGGACCGCTCATAGGCGCCGGCCCACCACGCGAATTCCGCATCGCCACTCCCGCCCGCGGTCAGTTCGGCGGCCGCGGCTGTCAACCGCGACAGCAAGCTGTAGGCGGCGCCCAGCGCCGAGGGAGCCTGATCGAGTTCTTCGATCTGGCGTTCGATCAGGCGGAGCACGTCGGCGCCGATCTGCGCGCGCTGGGGGCCGCGGGCCACTTCCAGCAGCACGCGCAGCGTGTCGCGCAGGCCGCCGAACATCCGCGGCGGCAAAAGGCGGGCCTCGCACAGCTTCGCGCAGCCGCTGCCGAGCACGCGCAGGTTCGCCGCCAGATTGCCGCTGTCGACCATCGAAACGTAGCGGGGATGGAGCGGCGCGAGCGATCGCGTGTCGTACCAATTGAAGAAATGCCCCCGATAGCGTTCCAGGCGGAACAGCGTGTCGAAGGTGTGCTGCGTGCGGGCCAGCAGCTGGGCGGCCGAACAATAGCCGAAATCGTAGGCCGCGAGGTTGGCAACCAGCGCCATGCCGATATTCGTCGGACTGGTGCGCGAGGCGATCACGAGGCCGGGATTCTGCTGGATGTTGTCCGGCGGCAGCCAATGCTCTTCCGCCGTGACGAACTCCTCGAAGTACCGCCACGTCGTCCGCGCCAGCTGCTCGAGAAAGCGCTGCTGGCTCGCGGATAACCGCCACACCCGCTTGGGAATCGGCCGGCTCAGCCACCAAGCCACCAGCGGCGAAACCAGCCACACCGCGATCCAAGGCCCCGCCCATGGCAACGCGGGGCGATGGTACCAGACGAGCGCCAGCAAAGCCGCGGCGGCCAGCGCGGGCGCGAATGCCATCGCACGGAACGTCTCGCTCAGATCGCCGTTGCCGCCGCGTTCTGAATCGCTCGCCGTCTTCCATTCGAGCAGCCGCCGTTTGGTCCAAACCATCCGCACCAGCGTGCGGACGATCGCATCGGCGCTGACGTACGCCTCGTAGGGCAAGAAGACGAACGTCAAAACGTGCTGGGCCAGCGGCCGCGCAAGCGACTGCAGCGTCTCGCGTGCATGCATCGCCAGCGGCAGGTCCACCGGCTTATGCACCAACTCGGCGGCGGCGGCCAGGAGCGTCGGCAGCAGGACCACGCTCGTTAAGAAAAGCAGCGCGGCCCCCGCCAGAGCCGGCGAAACGAACCAGGAGACGAGCAACACCAGCAGCATGGCCACCGGCACCAGGCTGCGGCGCAAGTTGTCGAAAATCTTCCACCGCGACAGGGCCGAGATGGGATTGCGGACGCGCCCCCCCGATCGCCCGCAGACCCGCGGCAGCAGCCACAGGGCGATCTGCCAGTCGCCGCGCATCCAACGATGCCGGCGGGCGACATCCCCCGCATAGCTCGAAGGATGCTCTTCGTACAGCGTCACGTCGCTCAACAAGGCCGAACGGCAATACGCCCCCTCGATCAAGTCGTGGCTGAGGATCGCGTTTTCGGGAAAGTCGCCGCCGCGCTGTTCAAAGGAATCGACGTCGTAGATGCCTTTGCCGATGAAGGAGCCTTCGGCGAACAGGTCCTGGTACACATCGGACACGACCCGCGAATAGGGATCAACGCCCGGATCTTGCGCAGCCAATTGCACGAACCGCGACCGCCGAGCGCTGGGCAAGCTGACGCCGACCCGGGGCTGGAGAATCGTGTAGCCGTCCACAACGCGGCCGCATGATGCATCATAGACGGGCCGATTGAGCCGATGGGCCAACGCTCCGACCAGCTGGCGTCCCGCGTCCCGCGGCAATTGGGTGTCGGTATCGAGCGTGATGACATAGCGCACGCCGGACAGGCTGGCGGTCGAGCCGACGACCTCCGCGAAACGGCCTTGCGCGCCGCGCAGCAGCGCGTTCAGATCGGCCAGTTTGCCGCGTTTGCGCTCGTAGCCCATCCAGACGCCTTCCTGAGCGTTCCAGCGGCGCGGGCGGTGCAGCAGATAAAAGATATCGGCCCGAACGTGCGCGTACTTGGCGTTCAAACGCTCGATGCCCGCGCGGGCCAGACCCACCAGTTCCGCATCGCCGGGCATCGTCTCGGCGGCGGCATCGGCAAAATCGGTCAACAAGGCGAAGTGCAGGCATGGATCGCGATTGGCCAGATACCGCACTTCCAGCGCCTCCAACAAGTGCTCGATCCCGGCGAGACTGGTCAGCATCGTGGGCACCGCCACCAAGGTGCGATGCTCGGGCGGAATGTCCCGCTCAAAGTCCATCCGCGGCAACGGTTGCGGACTGAGCAATTGCGTCGCCAGCCAATTGGTCAGCGCCAGCCCCAACTGGGAGGCCGCGAACAGCGCCGGCACGGCCAGCAGCAGCATCGCCGGCCACGAGGCGCCGTGCTGGTGCGACCAGCGCAAAAAGACGAACGCGGCCGCAAGCGTCACCAGGCCCATGGCGGACAGGTAGCACGTCAGCGGAACCCTCCGCCGCAGCTTGTCGAGCACCACGGCGGGAGAACGCCGCATCTCGACCACACGTTCCAATACCGGGCGGCCGCGATCGATCAGGTAATACCCGACGTGCGCCGCGCGGTCGCCGGGCTTGTCCCGGGCGCAATGCTCGGCCAGTTGGACCGCCTTGTGCGCCACGTCGTATTCGCTCAACCGGCTCCGCCGGGCGATCCCTTCGACCGCGTGCCGGTAACGGTCGCGCGTCCCGAAATCCATCTCCGCGTAGATCCCCGCCGGATCGCCGGCGAGCGTCTGCTCGACCAGGCTGTGCGTGCCGACGAACTGCCGCCAATCGTTGGAGTTCACAAATCGCAGGCTGTTGATGCTGTTCCCGATCGAAACCTGGTCGGCCGCCTGGGCTTGTCCTTCGGCGCGCACCAGTTGCTCGGTCGTCAGGCCCTGGTCGGCCAGGCGATGCTCGAGCCAGCTGTTGGCCAAGGCGAAGTTCGGATTTTGGCCCTGCAAATGCCGCGTCAGCTCGGCCAAGAACGCGCCGGACAGGGGCACCGTGGCGCGCGCCATATCGGCCAGCACCAGGATCAAGTCGGTGGGCTTCCGCTCCACCACGTTGACCATCCGCTGGGCCCAATCGCCGGCCAGATCGCGGTCGCGGCGAGCCGCGGCGATCCGCACCGCGACCCGCCGCAGATTCTCGATCAGCGTCAGCCGCAGCATCAGCGGCAGGGCCCATAGTTCACCCAGCTTGAGCGGCTCGACCGACTGATACGAGGCGATGAAGCCGTCGAGGCTGGCGGCTTCGACACGTCCGTCGACGTGGGCGATCAGCTCCAAGGCGATCCCATACACGCGCGGAAAGCCGGCCGCCGGGCCGCTCGCCAAACGCGGCAACTCGCGGCTGTAGGAGGGCGGCAGCAAACGCCGGATCGCTTGGATTTGCTCTTCGACCAGGTAGAAGTTGTCCAACAGCCATTCGGCGGCCGGTTCGATGCGGCGGTTTTGCGCGTCGGCGGCCGTCACCAGATCGTAGGTCTCGATCAGCACCCGCTGGTTCTCGTCGAGCCGCCGCAACAGCTGGTCGCGGGCGCGGCCCGCAGCCAACCGGTGCGAGGCGGCAATCGTCTTCGCGTGCCGTTCGAGCTGATCGACGCTGAACAGTTCCGCACGCAGGGGCGGTTCGTCCGCGGGCGTGGCCTGCGCGGCATCCTCCACGCCGGACTGTCGCCAGGGGGCCAGCCGCAACAGCTTTTTCGAGACGTCTCGGACCATGCACTCAAAGCTCCTGGGAGAGGGTGATGAAGGTGACGCCCTCGCAGCACTGCGCCGCTGGCCGGTTCCACCTTCGCAGACGCCTCGCGCACTTCCATGCCAATCACTCAATGATCGCCGATCTTCCGAGTGCTTGCGCCGGGGGCGCGTCACCAAGGGCAGAAAAAAAGGCGTGGCCGCCTTGACGCCGTTCGGCGCTCGGGATCCACGTTCGGCGCGAGGCTCCCGACCCCGACGAAACCACCGGCCACAGGTCTCTCGTTGTTCTCGAGACGTACCATCGACCGCGCGGCTCGATCAGAGACCGCCACAACCGTATCTTCAGCATTCGGCCGGAACGTTGAAAAGAACGGCGCAGCCGAACGCCTGGAGGCCTTCGACCACGCCGGCTTATGTTGCGAGTTCCCGGCACGGCCGAGTCGCTGTCGATCCTCGTCGTCCTCAGACGACTTTCCGGTCGGGCAGAGCCAACTCTTCGTCCCGGACGCTCCAGCCAACGCGAATTCTATAACGCGCGGGGGGGAAAGGCAAGGGACGTCACCAGCGGTCAGCCAGGCTTCTCCACCCTGGCGGTAGGCGTTGCGATCGGACTGCCGTTCGACCCGCGAGGGCACATCAGCTTGACATAACATCGCAGGACCTCCGCGACACTCCAAGCTTGGGCGATACAGCCGCGCGGCGCGTAGGGCGATTCCGCGTCGAAAACTTCGCTGATCGTGCCGATGCCGGCGAGGCTGAGATGGTTCTCGAATCCGGCCAGCAGGTGGCGCGCTTCGGCGCGGCGTTCGGGGTAGAGCTTAAGCCAGGCATCCAGGTAGGGGCCGATCAGCCAGCCCCACACGGTGCCCTGGTGATATGCGGCGTCCCGGCTGCGCAGATCGCCGTAATACTTGTTCCGGTAATCGGCATGCCCCGGGGCAAGCGATCGCAATCCCACGGGAGTCACCAGACGCTGCGCCGCCACCTTCATCACCGGCTCCCAGTGCTGCGGATCCAGCACGGGATACTTCAGCGAAATCGCCAGCACTTGGTTCGGCCGGCAAGCCGGATCATCGCCTTGTTCCCCGTCCACGACGTCGTACAAGTATCCGCCCTCGGGATACCAGAAACGCCGATTGAACGAAGCGCGCGACTTTTCGGCCAAGGCCAGCCAGCGGCTCCCGTCGCCGCCGGGAAGCCACTCTGCTAAAAGACGCAACGAATTGTACCACAGAGCGTTGATCTCGACCGCCTTTCCGCGGCGAGGCGTGACGACCCAGTCGCCGACCTTGGCATCCATCCAAGTCAATTGGTATCCGGCGGCGCCTTGCCGCAGCAAACCGTCGTCGGGATCGAGGCCGATTCCGAAATGGGTTCCGCGGACATGGTGCTCGACAATGTCCAACAGGATCGGAATCATCATCTCCAACGTGGCACGGTCTGCGCTTCGCTCCAGGTAACGGTCGAGGGCGTGGAAGAACCACAGCGTGGCGTCAGCCGTGTGATAGAGACCTTCCCGCTCGCCCTCCGGGAATAGATTCGGCAACAATCCGTCGCGGACCGAGTGCGCAAACGTCCGCAGGATGCGGCCGGCTTCGTCAACGCGTCCGGTCGCCAGCGTCAGGCCCTCCAGGCTGATCATGGTGTCCCGCCCCCAATCGGTGAACCAGTGGTAGCCGGCGATCACCGTCCGCACCTCGTCACCGCGCGCGCGGGCTCGAGCGGCCGCTTCCGTGCGGCCGACCGGTCGGATAAGAAATTGGTCGGCTGCCAGCACCAACTCGGCGGCCATTCCGTGGCGGGCTTCTTCGGGCGCCGCATTCAGCAGCCGTTCCCGCCGCTCGTACTCGGCCTGCAACGCAAACTCGGGGGAGAGTGCCGCCACCACCTCCCAGGGCTCCAGCGAGGCCACCAGCGTGGCGGGCTGATCCAGGGAAAGATCGAAACGAAAGTAGCCGGGACTCCACAAATGTCCGCGAAAATCGTAACCGCGGCTCTCTTCGACCTCGTACAACACCTCCGGAATCGTCCGCCGCTCGACTGTAAATGCCTGATGCTGGGCGTACAACACCATCCGCAGCGCGGGCAGATCCGGGGATGCGACGAACTCGTACTTGCCTTGATTCTCGGCCATTTGAAAATGGGCGGGCAGCGGCGTGCTGACCGGATCGTCGTGCGCCCGGTTGTGAAGCGACGGCATCAACTTGACTCGCACCGGCGCGTCACCCTCAAGCAGCCGGTAGATGATGTAGACCGTATTTTGTTCGTGGGGCAGCAGGATGCGTTTTTCGAGGGTGACGCCGGCCACCTCGTAGCGCCACACGGGCAAGCCCGCTTCCAGACGGAATTCGGCCAAATGATGCGCACCGTATAAAAATAACTCGTCGTCTTGGATCCGTTCCCCGCTGAGCTTCACCAGCGTGCGATCGGGCAGTCGCAATCGTTCAGAAAGGTGCGACAGCAACACGCGGCGCCCCAAGGGCGCCGGCAAGGCGGCGATCAACAACGCGTGGTAACGCCGAGTCGCGACACCGGAAATGGTTCCCGAGGCATAGCCGCCCAGTCCGTTGGTGACGAGCCATTCGCGGGCCAGCGCATGCTCTCCGTCTGGACCCTGGAGTTCCTCGCGGAGAATTCGGCGAACGATGCTTTTCGGCATTGCTTGTCTCCTTGAGGGGTTCGCCCCGCTTACGCTTCCGGTTTCTTCGGTCGCAGCACCAAAGCGGCATGGCCCGGAATGACCCAAGGGCCGATCGCCTCCAGGGGTGGAATTCCCGCGCCTCCGTAGCGCACTTCTTCGCTGGACCAGGCGACTTCCCAGCCCTCGTCTCCCGGCGGCGCGAGCAAAGGTTCGGGCATCGGGTCCAGGGGCAGGTCCGGATCGAAGTTCACAACCAGCAGCCGGTCGTCGCCGCCGGGGCCGAAGAATCGAAGCACAAAGGCTCGCTCGGCCAGCACCGCGCCATCGATCCCGCCGGGCCGCTGCGCAGCAAAGACCGGGTCTTCTCGCCGCATCTGCAGCAAGTCCCGATGCAGGGCGACAATTTCGGCGTGCTCGCTGCGATCGGACCAGTCGACTTTCGAGCGCACAAACGTCTGCGGATCGCCGGGATCCGGCATTCGCTGCTGCATTTCCGGAGTGCCAATACTGGGAAACTGGGACATGAACTCCCGCCGCCCCTTGGCAATTTTGTCCGCGAGATCGGTTCGATGGTCGGCAAAGTAGAAAAAGGGGCTGGACGCGGCAAACTCCTGGCCCTGGAACAGCATCGGCGTTTGCGGCGAAAGCAGCAGCAGGGCGGTCATCGCCTTGTACCGCCCCGGGCTGGTGCGCCGATGAGCCCGCTCGCCCGCGGCCGTGTTGGCGATCTGATCGTGGTTCTGGATGAAGTGCACGAATGCGGCCGGCGGCAGATCAAATCCCCGTGTGCCGCGCGGCTGTTTCTGCCAGCGATACCACTGGCCCTGATACAAAAAGCCGTACTTGGCCGCCGACACGAACTCCTGCGCACGGCCCAAGTGATCCGAATAATACGCCTCGTTGCGGCCGGTGAGCAAGACCGTGGCACTGTGATGAAAGTCATCGTTCCACAGGCCGTCGAGGGCGTATCCGCCTTCGTCCGCGGGCCGCACGTGCTTAACAAGTTGCGGCTCGTTCTCTGCCACCAAGATGATCGAACGCTCGCCCGCGGCGCGGCGCGCCTCGCGCGAGATCACCGCAAGAATATGTTCCGGCGACGTATCGTGAATGTCTTGCGTGGCATCCAGCCGCAAGCCGTCCAGATGAAACTCACGAATCCAATACGTTGCGTTGGCGACGTAGTACTCACGCACCGGGCCGGATTGCTCGCCGTCAAAGTTGATCGCGGCTCCCCAGTCCGTTTTGAGCTGCGTATTCAAATAGTACCGGGAAAAGAACGGTAGATAGTTGCCATCGGGTCCCAGATGATTGTAGACCACATCCAGAATCACCGCCAATCCGAGCGCATGAGCACGATCCACAAAAGCCCGAAAATCATCGGGCGTCCCATACAGCCGAGTGGGCGCGAAGAGGTTGACTCCGTCGTAGCCCCAGCCAAAGCGGCCCGGAAACTCCGCCACGGGCATGATCTCGAGCACCGTGACTCCCAATTCGGCCAGCAGCGGCAACTGCTCGGCTCCGGATCGCCAAGTACCCTCGCGCGTGAACGTGCCGATGTGCATCTCGTAGATGACTTGCGAACCAATCGCGACACCCGGCCAGTCCTGATCCTTCCACGCAAATCGGTTCGGGTCGATCACCTGAGAAGGACCGTGTGGACCAAGCGGCTGAAAACGCGACGCAGGATCGGGATAACAGTTCGGATCGTCGTCGCAACGGAAGCCATACAGGCTGCCGGGTTCTGCGTCGTTCACCTTGCCGGCAAAATAGCCGCCTTCCTCACGCGACAGCGAGCTGCTGTGCAACGGAACTTTATCTTCGTTCACCAAACAGAGTTGGACGTCGGTTGCATCCGGCATCCAAACGCGGAAGTTCACGCCCCCCCGAGGATCGACGTTGGCGCCCACGCCCACGCCAGGCTGCCTCGCATGCGCGACGGTTCTCGTCTCGCCCATCGTCGTCTTGCTTTTGATCAAGTGAGCCGTCACCCTTCACCACTCATGACAGATCAAACGTCCTCGATCGAACACAGCACCCGTTCTGCATCTCTCCATCTCGGCGCGTCCAACCCCCTGGCCGTCAAGCGGTCAAAGTGGAAGCTGAACACCCGCTGCGAAAGACGTTTTTCCCCCGCCCCCACGGCTGAGTAGACCAAGGAGTTTTCCCGTCCACCTCGGCGAAAGCCAACCCGTTTGCAAATCGTGTACCACGCGAGCGAATGGTATGATCAGCCAACTACAGCTGTTCGTCCGGCAATTCGAACAGCTCCTTCGCCCGCGCCGGATCGCCACTCTCCAGGCCCCGTCGGAACCACCGCGAACGCTGGGAAGAGGTGCCGTGTGTAAAGGAATCCGGAACCACGTAGCCTTGAGCCTGTTTCTGCAGCCGGTCGTCGCCTACGGCGCTGGCGGCCCCCAGAGCTTCGTCCACGTCGCCCGACTCCAGGATTCCCTTTGTCCGTTCGGCATGGTGCGCCCAGACGCCAGCCAGATAGTCCGCCTGCAGCTCCAGGCGAACCGATAACTGGTTCTGCTCCGCCTTGCTGACGCGTCCCCGTTGCTTGTCGACCAAGTCCATGTAGCCGACCAGCTTCTGCACATGGTGACCGACCTCGTGCGCCAGGACGTAGGCGACTGCGAAATCGCCGGGAGCGCCGTACTTTGTCTTCAGCTCCTCGCAAAAACCCAGGTCCAAATAAAGCTTTTCGTCCTCGGGACAGTAGAAGGGCCCCATCGCTGCACTGCCAAGGCCGCACGCCGACTGAACGCGATCGGTGTAGAGCACCAACTTGGGCTCACGATACTTGCTGCCGAGTTGCTGCTCAAATAACTCGCTCCAGACGTCCTCCGTGTCCGCCAGCACCACCGACACGAAGTCCCGGAGAGGTTGTTCGGCGGGATCAACCTCCTGAGGGGCACCCGCCGGAGGCTGCATTTGCTGCAGCAGGGCTTGCGGGTCGCCGCCCAGCAGCATCACCACCAGCAGCACGACCACGGTGCCCAGGCCTCCGCCCATTGCCACTCGGCCCACCGGCATGCCTCGCCGATCTTCCACATTGCCACTCTGTCTCCGGCCTTGCCATCGCATGTGTGTTGCTCCAGTTCCACATGGAATCGTAACAGAATAAACAGAACGAGTTGTGTGAATCCGCAAGTAGGATGGGCTTTCCAGCCCGTCAAACACGCGACGGACAAGAATGTTCATCCTACAAAGTGGTCATATTATATCATCTTATTTTGTCACAGTCCCATGATTCGTCGGACAAGCGAATTGTCCGCGCTTACTGCGATCAATTCTGTCGCCGATAACCCGCACTGGAAAATCAGTCGGGGAGCCAGCACTGAATTCTTGGCCGTCACCCTCGGTTTGTCAATGACTTCCCCGATCTGCCGGAGTGAGCAGCTGCAATCCGGCGAGTCCCGCAGCGGAGATGGACACGAGGGAGCTTCTGATGGATTGGGCGATCGGATCGGAAAGAATTCGGCGTTTCTGGCCGATCTGACCTGGCGTGTTCAGTTTGTGCTGGTCAAGCCCAATAGATTTGATGCGGTTTCTATTTCCCGTCTCGGACTTACGAAGAATTCTCGGAGGGCAAGAAGTCGTATGGCGATTCCAACGATCTATTCTGGTGCGAGCACTTGTCCCTGGTCGGTCAAGTATTGCTGCAGCAGAGCGATCGGCACAGCGCGCGGTTGGCACCGATGCTGGAGCGCCAAGTGCGCGGCGACGCCGGCGGCTTGGCGGAGCGCCATCCAGGTTGGCTCCATGCGAATCGAGGAATAAGCGACGTGCGTGGTCGACGCTGCGACGGGGACGATCAGCGCGTCTCGCGACTCGGGAATCATGATGCGATAGGGGATCCGAGAAGGACGCGTGAGGTGGGCGAGCATCCCCAGATAGCCCTCCAGGACGTGTGTGTCCTCCGGTTGACGTTTGCGAGACGGGAAACTGTCGATCGGGAATTCGCCGACCGCGACGGCATCCACACAGCGGCCTGCAGTCCCATGACGATCTCCGCCGGTCACGTCGTGCTCGGTCAGCGTGTAATCAACCGCACAGCCGACGCGCTTCCCGGACGTACAACTGGAACGGAAACTGCCCTTCAATCACAACAACGTCCACTGCGTGAAGGGCAAGCCGGGTGTGGAAAACGTGTACGCAATCAACCTCACGACCATCCGGGACTTGGACCAGGACTGGGCGCAATACAGCGAGAGGGCTCTTCCTGGGAAGGCGGCGTACCGGTTTCAGCGGCGCGATCTTCGTCGCGTAGCGACCTCGTGAACGTAGCCGTGGGTTGAAACCCACGGCTACGCTCGCACAACCGGTACGCGGCATAGCGCGAAACGCCATCCAACAAGACGAACACGTATGGATTCTGGACGCCTCGTAGTCTTTCAGGCGTTTGACGAGCCCTTTGGCACGTATCTCCGCCATGCAGAGTATGGTAGCTCGAACCGTCGTCGTCAGCGCGCTCTTGCCTGGGCACAGACTCCTCCGATCAGCCCCTCGCGCCCCAGTCACCTTCGCTGGATGGACATGCCGATCAGTCCGTGCCTTCAGGAAAAGACCCCTGCCTTTCTCTTATGGCAAGCGACCCCTTGTGCGCCACGTTCTGCCGTATCGTGGCATCGCGAAACGGCAAGCTCAGGAGCATGGTACGGCGTCTTTGACGAAAGGCAATCCGGCGAGGTGGTCGGCGATCCGTGTGATCTGCTCCGCCGAAAAAAGATCCCGGACGTCCTCGCGATGCCAAGCATCGATCGCGGAGCGACCGGCGTCGGAGACGATCTGTCGGCCGGTCGCCGTCTCCAATCCGAGCAGAGAAATCAACTTTTCAAAACTCGCCGTCGTCACTGACTGGAAGCCACGCTGGCCGTTTAGGGACAGCGCCATCAGCTCTTTGCCGCGTGCGAATTACTGCATCGTCGAAACGAGATCGTAGGCGGGACTGAGGGCGGCGTTCCGGCCGTCGCGGTAAACAACGGAGAAGTTTTTCAGGTGGGCATCGCCGTTTCCACACAGCACGTTAAAGACGATCAGCTTCAGAAACTCGGCTCCCGATTCGGGAGCGATCCAGCGAAGCACGGCGGCGATTTCCTCATAGCAGCCGTGATATTGAGCGTCGCCCGGCGGCCGATCCAGAATCTGGCCGAAATCCTCCATGTGGACACGTGCGTCGCTGTGCCGGTCAAACCGTTCGGTGACGAACACGCTGCCGTCGCCGGTTGGCAGGCCGGCGGGGATTGCGTCAAAGTCGGTCACGCTTCGCACTTCGAACGACGGAACATGGACCCCCGCCGCGCGTGCCCAGTTCATGGTGGCAAACTCGCACTGCGGCAGTGCCGGATACTCGGGTGCGTGGAACTTCGCGATGTACGCCGTACCTCCCGACGCCGCCGTGGTGGTCAATCCACGTCCCGAAGATCGCGCCGACAACTTCCATTGAGCGCCGGCGAGCGAAAACCGAAGCACGCCATCGTCAGCCGTGGCAGAAGTCGTCGGCTTGTCGGCAGCGGAGCGACTCGGCTCCAGCGCGGAGGTGGTCGGCGTGAGGCTCACGGCACCCGGCAGATTCTCGCCGAGTGCGGCAAGCAGGCCAAACGAGTCATCTTCGTCGAGCCCGAGAAGCCGGCAGCGCCAACGTCGACAAGGGGATGAACACGACGACGGCCAGCACCGCCACGAACGGCAGCGCGAGGTTGACGCTCAACTGGCGCCAATCCAGCACATAGGCCGCCGCCGGCAAGGCCAGGAAGGTGCTCGACGAAACGATCGTGCCCAGCATGGGATAGCCCGATCACCCAGCCGGGGAACGACCGGCCGCCGACGAAGTACTCCTCCGTGCTGGTGTTCCGGCGGGCGAAATACAACGTGATGCCGATCGTGCCACACAGATAGACCAGGATGGCAACCAGGTCGAACACGCGAAGCGGGGCCTGCGGATCCGGCATTATTCTTCCACGAGCTGCGGCGGACGGAGGTTTTCGGGCAGGGATTCCGATTCTGTGGGGCGGCTCGATCGCCGGGTCAACGTGTCATCGAGGAGCGGGCTCGCCGCCAAGCGGGCGTAGTCCTCGGCGATACGAACCTGGCGGAACGGCAGTTCCGGCTGCTCGCCGCCCACCAGCAAACGAGCCAGATTGGCGTCGCTCCGGCCTTCGCGATGGCCCAGCAGCCAGGCGTCCGCCTTCTCCGGTTCGGCCGGAATCCGGCCGGCCGGACCGGTGGTCACCAGCAACTCGTCCGGTTCACTACGGTGACTGTGGATCCGGATCAGCAGGGACACGGTCTCGCCGGCCTTCAATTCAGCCCCGACCGCCTCGGCGCGATACAGCCAACCGCGCAGCCGCCCGGACGCATCGATGCCGACGCGGACGCGTTCCTGGCCGGACGATGTGGCGAGGATCAGTTCCGTCGCCGAACCTCGCGGAGGTACAGTTGCCTCGGCGACGACGTACAGCGTCCGTCCTTCCTCCCCCAGGTCGATCCATGCGGCGCTGGATTGCCGCGATTCCACCGCGGATTCGGGCAACTCCAGGGATGCCGGCATGTCGAGTTGCGCCAGATCGGCCAAGCGGATCTTGAGCACTTCGACCGACTGTTTGCCGCCGGCGAACGCCACCAGCAGATGTCCGTCGTGCTCAATTGCGTGCGGGTAATCTACATGCCGGCCGCCGACCAGGTAGGCCATCTTGGTGAAGACCAGGCCATCGTCGCTGATCGACAGGACCAGCGGATCGCGGCGGCGCGGATTGGCGTTCGAAATCAGCACGTAGCGACCATCGCTCAGGCGAAGGCCGTGAAGCTTTGAAGTCGCGTCGGGAAAGTTCGTCCGAGTCGGCTGGCTCCACGTGCGGCCGTTGTCGGTCGAGAACGACCTGTACACGTATCCGCTGCGGCGGTTGTCGCGAAACAGAGCCGTCAGATGGCCGTCGGGCAGCACCCACCACAGCGGCTCTTCGGCGGCCAGTTCGCTGCTGGAACCGAGCACGGGAAACGATTCCCACTGGTCGATGCCGCGGGTGCCGCCGACTAGAAAGTGGACGCCCGTCTGCTTGTAATCGTAGGGCCGCCGGGACATCATCCAGTCGCCGCCGGGCAGCTGTTTCGGCGGGAAATTGTTGATCGCATTGTCGAACACCACTCCGGCATCGCTCCACGATCGGTCCGCCGGATTCAGCCGCCAGGCGCGCAGCTGGAGACTCGGCCCGAAAAATCCGGCGGCCTCGTCCCAGGACGCCAAGGCGAACAGCTCGTCCGCCCGCTGCCAGAAGCCGCGGGAAATCCAGCGAAATCCTCGATCGGTCCGCGTTCCGTAGAACTCGCTGGCGGGTCCGGATTCGGGCGGCTCGGGCGTGAGAAACTCCGGCTCGCTCCACGCCAAGCCGTCCGGACTGGTGGCGAACTTGACCCGCTGACCGACGCGGTCTTCGATCCCCGGCCCATCGCTCCACATCGCCCAAAACCGGCCTTGGAAATGGACCAGGTAGTTGTGCTGGTTGACCCCTTTGATTTCACGAACGTCGCTGACCACTGCATGCCTGCTCGGCACGCGCGGCAGTCGGCTGAAATCGATTCGATGCGCCTCGGTGGGAACCCACTCGCCCGCCAGCATCCGCGGCGATTGCGGGTTGTCGGCCGGATGGGGCGCGGCGTCGAACGAAGTTCGAAGCGCCCGCGAGGCAGATGCCGGCTCGTCCGTCGGATCGGCGGCGCTCGCCGCAACCGCCACCAAAGAAGAAAACAAAAACAGGAACCCCGACCGTCGGACCCAGACAGTCCGCCGCGGTTTCCGCACGTGCGTCGAAATATGCATCGGTTTCATTTCCGTAAGATAACAGGGTGATGTTGGCAGGGCCACCAACGAAGGGCCAAGAAAAAGCAGCGTCCCCTTGCAAGCAAGGGGACGCCCTTCGGTTTGACCAGACCGATAATACCCATTCAGGAGCGTTGCTGGCTTCTCAGCCGCACGCCTTGCCAAAGCAACGCCTCGTCGGACAGGGCGTAGGGCAGCAGACCGTCACCGGGACCTGTTCGCAGACCACCTTGGGCACGCACCGCGTGACCGTGTAAGGCACTTGACGGCAGACCGTCTTGGGCACCTGGATCGTCTTGGTGTAATGAACGGGCACGCAGACCGTGTACGGCACCTGCTTGGTGCGGCACTCTTGCACCATCCGGCAGACCGTATACGGCACCTGCTTGGTGCAGCATTCCTGGACGATGCGGCAGACGCGATAGGTGCAGATCTTGGTGCGGGTCTCGGGGACCATCCGGCAGACCGTATACGGCACCTGCTTGGTATGGCATTCCTGCACCATGCGGCAGACGCGATAGGTGCAGATCTTGGTGCGGGTCTCGGGGACCATCCGGCAGACGGTGTACGGCACCTGCTTGGTATGGCACTCTTGCACCATGCGGCAAACGCGGTAGGTGCAGACCTTGGTGCGGGTCTCGGGGACCATCCGGCAGACCGTATATGGCACCTGCTTGGTCCGGCATTCCCGCACCATGTGGCAGACTTGATAGGTGCAGGTCTTGGTCCGCGATTCGGTGACCCAGCGGCACACCGTGACGGGCACCTGTTTCTTCACCACGCATCGCTCGTAGCGGACGCAATGGATCGTTTTTTCGCAAACTTCGGGAACCCAAACCCGCTTGCAGATCATCCGCGGCGCACATCCGCATTTCTGCTCGGATCCGCAGCCTTTCTGTACAACGCCGCAGGGAGCCTCGATCATGCAGGTTTCCCAACGGCCGCCACACACTTTGACCGTCTTGGTGTAATGCACCGGCTTGAGCACGACCTCGCAGACCTCTTTCATGACCGTCTCGGTCACCGGCACGCAGACGTTGTAGCAGATCGTTCGCGTCTTGGTTTCCCAAACGGGCCTGCTGACCGTGTAATTCACGGTCCGATAGCAGGTCTCGTAGACCGGCTTGCAGACGGTATAGCAGATTTCCTTGGTCTTCGTTTCCCAGACGGGCTTGCTGACCGTGTAGTTCACCGTCCGATAGCAGGTCTCGTATACGGGCTTGTTAACCGTGTAGCAGATTTCCTTGGTCTTGGTTTCCCAAACGGGCCTGCTGACGGTGTAATTGACGGTCCGGTAGCAGGTTTCGTACACCGGCCGGCAGACCGTGTAGCAGATTTCCTTGGTCTTGGTTTCCCAAACGGGCCTGCTGACGGTGTAGTTCACCGTTCGATAGCAGGTTTCGTACACCGGCCGGCAGACCGTGTACGTGCAATCCCGGTAACGGGTTTCCGAAACGTATTTCACGCAGTTGATCGTGCGCGGTTCGCAAACCGTTTCTCGAACGGTGCGATAGCACGTGAATTGCTGCTTTTCGTACACGACCTTGCGGCAGGTCTTCATCACCGTATAGCACTGGGGCTTTTCGGTACACGATTCTGCTATCTCGACGCCGCAACCAGCTTTTTGATAACTGGCAGCACCGAGATAGGCGGCACTTGCCGAGTTTGTGGAAGCGGCGACGATCAGCACGACTGCCGCCGCTACGCCATACCTGGTCTTCATTGCGCGATCTCCTTGCTTTGGCAAGCTTGAACGGGTCTTTGGGTCTGGTCAGACAGGCTTTCCTGATACGGGACGCATCTTTCCGGCAGCCCCCGTCCGCACTCCGTGATCTCCGTCCCCGGTGGATCTTGCGAGCGACCCGCCCGGGGCTTTCCTCGCGATTTCTTGGGTCTTTGCCCGCAATGATGTCAATTCAGGCAAACTGCTACGTCTATGACGTCCGGTAAAAATACGTTCTATGCGATATATACATCGTCATTAGCGAACTGCTGGAATAATGATAATCGCGCCGCGCACGGGTAATGCGTAGGACGATCCGCCCATAACGAATGTAACATTGTGAAAGCCTTTGTCGGTTGGGAAGAGTGCGCATTTTGGCTGCACAATCCGCTTAACCGTTGGCTGCCGTACAAGCCGCAAGTTTTTTCATCGGAAACATGCGGCCGCATCTGGAAGGCTTTCTGCGAAATCTGTGACAAGTCGCATAGCGGGCCCCCCTTTGCCAATCCCGTCCGACGCTTTACACTACATGGCTAATCTTGCTGGCTTTCAGGATTTTTTTGCGACAAGAGGTGAGCTGATGGGAGATTCGGTGTTCAAGAAGGTTGAAATCGTGGGGACGTCCGGCAATTCGTTCGAAGACGCCGTGACCAATGCGATCGCAAAAGCGTCGGAGACGATCACAGGCCTCAGCTGGTTCGAAGTGATCGAGGAACGTGGGGCGATTGCCGAAGGAAAAGTAAAGCAGTACCAAGTGACGATTCGAATCGGCTGCAAGGTGGAGTGACGCCGAGTCGATTTTCAGGCAGCACGGCGATTCGCCGGGTATTTCGGGGAGGACGGCATTCCGTCCGTCCAGACTGTCGGCCGGAGGAAGTCGTGTCCGCACAAGTAGCAGCGGACGCGAACTAGCAAGGGTCGGATGATCAGTTCCAGCCGGCTGTCGTCATGTTGACTCTTGCGCAGCTTCGTCGATCCGCATCGCGGGCATTTCATGGCCTTTGTCCCTCCGTGGTACGCTGGCAGAGTTGAATTCGATGGCATGAAACGGACTGCAAGCAGTCCCTTGCCGGCCATTGCCGTTGATCGGCACTCGGTCGCCGTCCATACAGGTTTTGGCCGTTCCGTCCCGCAACCGATATCATTCCTACAGAAGGCAACATGGCCAAATTCGTGGTTCGCTATGGCGTGGCACGCCACTTGGCGGTACTTTCCAGCCGTGGAGGAATGGTGTTCGACCGCGGCACGAAGGTAATTGCGCGGACCAATCGGGGACTGGAGGTCGGGGAGGTTCTGTGCGAGGCCAGTCCGGCACGGCTGGAGGATTCGGAAATCACGACGGAGGGCCAAATTCTTCGAGAAATGACGGCCGAAGACACCAACGAGCAGGCTCATATTGAGACTTCCGCAAGGCACGAGTTTGGGATCTGCCGCCGCCACGTGGACGAATTGGCTCTGCAGATGCAGATCGTGGACATCGAGCACTTGTTCGGCGGCGAGCGAATCGTGGTGTACTATCTGGCCGAAGGACGGATTGATTTTCGCGAATTAGTCAAGCGTTTGGCCGGCGAGTTTCAGACCCGCATCGAGATGCGGCAGATCGGCGTGCGTGATGAAGCCAAGCTGTTGGCGGATTTTGGAGACTGTGGCAAGGCGGTTTGCTGCAACACGCATCTGATTGAGATGCCCCCGGTTTCGATGAAAATGGCCAAATTACAGAAGGCGACGCTGGACCCCACGAAAATTTCGGGACGGTGTGGCCGTCTGAAGTGTTGCCTGCGTTATGAATATGACACGTATGTCGAGCTGCAGCGCGATCTGCCCCCGATCGGTTCCGAAGTAAACCTCGAAAAAGGCGCAGCGCGCGTGATCGGTCAGGAAATCCTTGCTCAGCAGCTGCTTGTCGAATTCGAGGACAGCCGGCGTGTGTTGGTCGACGTCGCGGACGTGTTGTCCGTGACTCGGCGCGGCGGGGGGCGGGCGAAGACCGGTAATTGACGGTAGAGGGCTCATGTCGGCAGAAGAACATCCTTTGTTACAGCTGCTCAAGCGGGACACGCGCTACCGTTTGGAAGCGTACCAGTTCGTCCGCGAAGGACTGGACTACGCGCAACGGGCGTTGGGAATGGGCGTCGCACGTCCGCTACGGCGAGGCGAGAAGCCGCCGCCCGAATCTCATCTCACCGGCCAGGAATTGTGCGACGCGCTGCGGCGTCTTGCCTTGGACCAATTTGGTTTCATGGCCAAGTGGGTCCTGAACAGCTGGGGGATTTACGCCACCAGTGACTTTGGCGAACTCGTCTACAACATGATCGCGGTGAACGTGATGCGCAAGTCTAAGACAGACCGGCGAGAAGACTTTGACGGCGTCTACGATTTTGAAGATGCGTTTGTCCGTCAGTTTCGAATCGGGGCACCGGAATGAGACCCTTCGACAAAATCACGTTGACCCGACTGGGCAGAAGATGACTTGGCAGAAGATGACCTAGCGGAACGAGTCCGAATGATATGGGCAGACGCGGGGCGGGCAAGGTGACAGGCACGGGAAACGGGGTGACGCAGCGTCGATCGGCGGACGCGACGACCGACCCGCGCTCGGCCAAGTTCCCCGTCCAACCGCGCCGCGGTAATCGCTTGCTTCTGACGGTCAGTGGATTGGTGTTTCTCGGCTGGCTGGTCGCGTTGGCTTGGCTGGCTTTGTTCTAACGCGGCCTTGGCCCGCGATTAGAGCAGGACGGAATACGATTCCGTCCGGGACGGATTGGAATCCGTACCTTAACATGCACCCACGGCGACAAGGAGGTCGCGATGGTTTGGCTTTTCTTGCTCTGGACGGCGGCGCCCCCCGATGTTTCTCCGGCCGCAGACACGCTGGTGGTCTGTCCTCCGGCTTTCATCGCACCGCTGGAGCCGTGGATTGCTCATCGGCGCCGACAAGGCCACAACGTTCAAATTTTCACGCAGGCGACGTCGGCCGATTCGATTCGTGCTGCGATCCGCGAACGCGCCCGGCACGGATCGCTGAAGTACGTGCTGCTCGCCGGCGATGCCGAACCAGCTGACGAGCCGCGGGGGCGCGCGCCGAAGGCGTTCGCGAGCGTTCCCACCGGCTCGATCCCCGCCCGCGTGAATATCCGGTGGGGTTCGGAATCGGAGATTGCCACGGACAACTGGTACGCCGACCTGGACGATGACGGTTTGCCCGAACTGGCAATCGGGCGTCTGTCCGCGGATACGCCGGACGCCCTGCAGACCCAAGTGCGGAAGATTCTGGCGTACGAGACCGCCTTGGACGCCGGCCGCTGGCAGCGGCAAATCAATCTGGTCGCCGGGCTCGGCAGCTTTGGCGCGGTGACCGATGGCGTGCTGGAGATGGCCACCAAGAAATTCTTGAGCGACGGTATTCCCGCGGCGTATCAGACGAGCATGACCTATGCCAGCTGGACGAGTCCCTACTGTCCCGATCCGCGGCGGTTTCGCGATACGGCTCTGTGGCGGCTGAACGAAGGCTGTCTGTTCTGGATCTATCTCGGTCACGCACATACCAGTTATCTGGAACCCGTGCGTGTTCCCGGCGGCGCATTTCCCGTGTTAGGCACGCGGGATGGCGCGTGGATGAACGCTGCCGCCGGGCTGCCCATCGCGCTGCTGCTGACGTGCTATGCCGGAGCTTTCGACCAGGCGGAGGATTGCCTGGGCGAGTCGATGGTGCGGTCTGTCGGCGGACCGGTCGCCGCGATTTGCGGATCGCGTGTGACCATGCCGTACGGGATGGCCGTGCTGGGCGATGCGCTGATGGACGAGTACTTTGTCCAACGGCGGCCGACGCTGGGCGAGTTGCTGTTGGCGGCCAAGCGACGGATGGGACCGGACGAACCCCACAATCCCCGCCGCCAGTTGCTGGACGTCATCGCCGCATCACTCAGTCCGGCGGCGGATCAATTGGCGGAAGAACGCCTCGAGCACGTCGCCTTGTTCAACCTGCTGGGCGATCCGTTGCTGCGGCTGCCGCAGCCGGACGCCATCGTGCTGCAGACGGCCGAGACCGTCCGCGGCGGCCAAGCACTAATGGTCGCCGGACGCTGCGAATTGGCCGGCGACGGCTGGATCGAACTGGTTTGCCGCCGCGACCGCACCCGCACCAGCTTCGCCCCCCGACGCCGGTTCGAACCGACGCACGAGTTTCTGGAATCCTTTCAGGATACGTACCGCCAAGCCAACGACGCGGTGTGGACCGCCCAGCCGTTCACCAGCAACGGCGGCGAGTTCGAACTTCGGCTGGACGTCCCGCCGGAGTGCAGCGGCCCGTGTCACGTGCGGGCCTGGGTGGCGACGGCCCAGGACGTCGCCCTCGGCGCTGCCGACGTGTTCGTGTACCTGTCCTCAGAAAACCGGCAGCCGATCTACCGCGAAGCCGGCCGGGCTCAAGAACGGGGAGCGAGGTGAATTTCGCCCGGCAGTTCCCCAGGAATATGATTGGCAGGAATAGGGCGCCGGAACGAACGCATTCAGCGCAGCCCGGGTGGACAACAGACGGCGGGACAGGGTAGGTTGATGCCCGCCCGAGCAACACGATCTGTCGTTTCCCCGCAAACTTGCCAATGACGTTTCAGCCACCAGCCACTGCTGCTCCTCGAGAGCATCCTTTGGCGCCCGGTCCGCTACACGAAGCGGACCGGCGCGTCCAGATGTTTGCGATGAGCTTGTCGCTGCTGGTCGGGCTGGCGATGTTCGCGATCAAGGTGGGGGCCTATGCGTTGACGGGCTCGGCCGTCATTTTGGGCGATGCGGCCGAGTCGGTGGTGCACGTGGCCGCGGTCGTGTTCGCTTTCTGCAGCCTGCGGTTGAGCTATCGCCCTGCCGATCCGAGCCATTTGTACGGACACGCCAAGATCAGTTTCTTCTCGGCCGGCTTCGAAGGCGCCATGATCGTTTTGGCGGCGACATACATCATCTTCGAGGCGATCCGCAAATGGGTGACGGGATTGGAACTGGAGAACCTCGGGCTGGGGACCTCGCTGACCGTGCTGGCGATGATGATCAACGGCGCCTTGGGGGCCTACTTGATCTGGACGGGAAAGCGGCGCAAGTCGCTGATTCTCCAGGCGAACGGGAAACACGTGTTGACCGATTTCTGGACCAGTCTGGGCGCCGTTTGCGGCTTGAGTCTGGCGCTGCTGACGGGTTCGCTGGTGTGGGATCCGATTGCCGCAATTGTCGTCGCCTTGAACATTCTGTGGTCAGGGATCGGCTTGATGCGGCAGAGCATCAGCGGCCTGATGGACGTCGCGGACCCGCAGCTGCACCCGCAGATCGTCGAGTTGCTCGACCGCCAGACGCACTCGCACGGCATCACCTACCACAATCTGCGGCACCGTCACATGGGCGACGCCTATTGGATCGAAGTCCATTTGTTGTTTCCCGGGTCGATGCCGATCCGCGAAGCGCATCGGATCGCGACGCGGATCGAAAATGCCGTGGCCGACGCACTCGACCCGCACAGCTACGTTACGACTCACCTGGAATCCATCGAAGACCACGATCGCGTGCATTCCCAGGAATCGCTTTGAAGGATCGACCGCATGACGGGAATGCAGTTGGGAGAGTTGTCGGCCGTAGGGGCGGCCGTGTTGTGGACGCTGTCCACGCTGGCGTGGACTTCTTCCGGGCGGCGGATCGGCGCGCTGGCCGTCAGCGTCCATCGTCTGATGATCACCTGCGTGTTCCTGACCGTCTACGGCGGACTGGTCCGCGGCCGCTGGCTGCCGAGCGATGCGAGCGCCGAAACGTGGCTGATCCTGGGCCTGTCCGGGCTGATGGGCTTTTTTGTGTGCGATCTGTGCGCCTTCAAGGCCCTGCTGATGATCGGCCCGCGTCTGACGCTGCTGCTGCAGGCCCTGTCACCGCCGACGGCCGCGATCATCTCGTGGCTCGTGATGGGCGAGGCGCTTGTGCCGCGGCAATGGCTGGCGATGGCGATCACGATCAGCGGCATTACGTGGGTGGTGCTGGAGCGGCGGCCGCCGACGGGCGCGGCGCACGGGCGGCGTTCCTCGGCGGTGGGAATCCTGCTGGCGGTCACGGCCGCGCTGGCGCAAGCCGTGGCGATGATGCTGTCGCGCAAAGGCATCGGCCAGTACGATGCCGTCGCGGCCACGTTCATCCGCGTGTTGGCGGCCATCCCGGGCTACGTCGTGCTGCTGACCGTCGTCGGCCGCTGGCCGGCCGTGTTTGTGGCCGTGCGTGACGTGCGGGCGATGGCGATCGTCACCGTCGGCAGCGTCGTCGGCCCGTTCCTGGGCGTCGTGGTCTGCATGATCGCGCTGCGGCACGCCCCGACGGGCGTCGTGGCCACGATCGTCAATACGATGCCCGTGCTGATCCTGCCGTTCGCGATTGTGCTATACCGCGAACGAGTCAGCTTCCGCGCCGCTGCCGGCGCCGTGGTCACGGTGATCGGCGTGGGCCTGATGTGCTGGGGGGCATAGTCCCTGCGGATGTCGTATCCTGCGCATTGCTTCGCATGCCCGTCACGCGAAAACGCAAACCGATTAGCGGTCATCAGCGTCAATCAGCGGTCCCGCTTCTCTTGGCTTCCATGAACTCAGGCTGCGATCGAAGAGGACCGCTAATGAACGCTAATGAACGTCGGTACATTTCCGGCGACGAAGGTCGGCGGTGCAGCGCTGATGAATCGAATGGCTTGGCCCCTCACTTCGCTCCGAAACCGACTTTGACGCGTGGCGGAAAACGTTTTAGAACTTCGGCATAACGCTCGTATTCGGCGCCTAATACTACGGTCGCGGGGATGTGGCGAATACCCAGGTTTACATCCTCCTTCGGATCCGTGTACAAATTGACCATCGTCACGCCGCCGGTCTCCGGCACGATCGCACCGCTGAAGCCAGCCGAGTAGCCGCGCGGAAAGATCGCTTGTTCCAACTGGATTACGGCGCTGAGTTTGAATTCATCAATGCGGACGCCCGCCAGGTGCGCGTTCAGCGTGTAAATCCGGCTCCGCCGGTTCGACAGGCCTCCGTCGGCGATTAGGAACGACGCCTGGTCGATCCCGTCGATGTATCGATCCGCGGGTACGAACTGGGTCGCTTCGGCGCCCGGCGCGCCGGCGATCGAGATGCAGGTGTTGAACAAATCCGCCAAATCGAACAGCCCGTCCGACCTTCGTGGCGCGATGGTGCCTCTCCAGTAAGCGAACGTCGGAACCCGCACGCCGCCTTCCCAGGAAGAGCCCTTGTGGCCGCGGAACGGCGTGCGGCCATGGGGCGGGATTTCTCCCTCCGGCCCGTTGTCCGAAGTGAATACGACCAGGGTGTTTTCGAGCTGTCCCGTCTCCTCGAGCGCTCGGACCAGCCGGTCCAGGATGTCGTCTGCCTCGACGATCGAATCGCTGTACGTCGTCCGCGCCGGGGACTTGCCCGCGTACTTGTCGTTGGGATAGTTGTCGAAGTGGGCAGCGCGCGTGCTGTGGTACAGGAACCACGGCCGCTCATCTTCCGCCATTTTCCGAATGAACTTGTCGCTGTATTGCGCCCAGTCCTGGTCCAAGTCCGGGATGGTCGTGAGGTTGATCTCGTACACATTTTCCACACCCGGCTTGCCCTTCGCGCAGTGGACGTTGTTGTGATTGAAGGGCAGTTTTTCCATCATCGCAAATCGCGACGGACTCAACGCAAACTCCGGATTGAAGTACACGTCTCGCCATTCGGTGTACATGTCGGACACGCCGAGGAACCCGTAGTAGTCGTCATAGCCGACGTTTTGGGGTAATGAACCCTCGTTCTCGCCCATGTGCCATTTGCCAACACCCTGCGTCACATAACCTTGCTTCTGCAGCACCGACGCCACCGTGACGGCGCCATCGAGGCCGCCCGATTCACCGTACATCGGCGGCCGCAGCAGGCCGTGGTGCAGCGGGTTCTGTCCCAGGTGAATCGTAGCCCGCGTGGGCGTGCAGCTGGGGGTCGAATAAGCAGAAGTGAGGATCAGCCCCGCCTGAGCCAGCCGGTCCATCGTCGGCGTCGGATTGCCGATCGCTTCCCCACCGCCGTTGAAGCCGGGGTCCATCCAGCCCACGTCGTCCATGACAAAGATCAGGATGTTCGGCTTCTTGCCGAACCGTTTTTGCAGCGCGGCAAGCTTCTGCCTCGCCTGCTGGTCCTGCTGGGCATGGACAATCACGGGTTCCATGTTGTCGGCAATCTTAGTCGGCAGGACGTGCAGGTACTGGCCGGGATGGTCGTAACCCGTGGCCGAAGCCTGCCCGGTCGCCGACCCGCGGGTGATGTCCGCGGCCCATGTAAGGCACTGCGAAAAAAGTCCGAACAGGAAAACAAACGGCAGCCAGCAAGGCTTGCTCCTTGTCTGTCTTTCGGTCGGCCCAATTGCGTACGTCGCCATGTTTCGCGTCTCCTTGCTTGTTTGGAATTGGCCAGCGCAGGAAAAGCGCAGGGCCAAGGACGTGTTTCGAGATTTCTTCGAGATTTCTGTTCCGCGACGCGCCATGGCTCGCTGCCAAACACCTTCTTGAACGCGATGTCGATCTACGGGTCAAGCCGGGAATCATGGGCCCGGATCCATGGGGGGCGCAGGGCGAACAACGGTCCGATTATATCGACGTCGCTGCCAGAAAACGACCGGCCGTCGCTCCGAACTTCAAGCACCGGGAATTGCAGTTCGTTCCACGTGTTACGATGGCGGCTTGGCGACGCGTCCTGATGCCACGCCGTGACGAGCTGCCCGCCATGTCCGAGAAACACGCACTCAACGTACCCCCTGCCCACGCACTGGGGGCAGACGGAAAGGAGGCAGACGGAAATGAGTGAGGACGGCTCCATTGAGATGTAACCTTCGCGAGACAACCAAGCCGCAATCCGGTGTAGATCAAGTCGGCTGCGTAGCGGTACCGCCCGTCGAGGGCAGGGTTCAGATAGACGCTGCTCTCGAGCCGGCTTACAATAATCGACAAGACAGACGAAAGGCGGCTCACCTTCGTACGCGTCTCTTCCCCAAAGGCCCGCGCGAGAGGCCGTGTTTGGGCGTCTGTTCCAAATCTCGCATGGACCAAAGAGGAGAAAGTGATGCGTACGGGTGATTCGATGAATCGGTGCCGAAGCCGGCGTAGATTCCTCAAGACCCTGGGTTCGGCCGGGGCCGCCATCGCGGTTCCGACCATCGTCCCCAGCTCCCTGTTCGGGGCTTCCGCGCCGACCAATCGGATCGGGATAGGGGTGATCGGCAACGGCAACCAGTCCACGATCGACATCCCGGCGTTCCTCCACAACGACGACGTCCAGGTGCTGGCCGTGTGCGACGTCAACACGGCCAGCGGCGGCTACCGCACACCCCAACAATTCCTCGGACGCAAGCCGGCCCAGGAGCAGGTCAACAAGCACTACGCCGAGAAGACGGGCCGTGGTCGGTATCAGGGCTGCGACGCGTACCGCGATTTCCGCGAGGTCCTCGGCCGCAGCGACATCGACGCCGTGGCGATCATCGTGCCCGACCACTGGCACGCTCTGATGACCGTGGCCGCCGCCAAAGCCGGCAAGGACATCTACTGTGAGAAACCGCTTTCACTGACGGTGGCCGACGGTCAGGCCATGGTCCGGGCCGTGCGCCAGCACGGGCGGATTCTGCAGACCGGCAGTCATTGGCGATCGTATCCACTGGCGCGCCGCGCCTGCGAGTTGGTCCGCAACGGGCGGATCGGCAAGCTTCAGCGGATCCTGACCAGCTTGCCGCCGAACAACGCCGTCAGTCCGGGAGTAGGCTGGCAGCCGATGTCTGTGCCCGAGGGATTCGATTACGACTTGTGGCTGGGCCCGGCTCCAAAGGCGGAATACCACCAGGATCGCTGTTTCTACCGGTTCCGATTCATTCTGGACTACTCGGGCGGGCAGGTGACCAATTTCGGCGCCCACCGCAACGACATCGCCCAGTGGGGTCACGGCACGGATCTGACCGGCCCGGTCGAAGTCGAGGACCTGGGCGGCGAATTTCCGCCGAAGGGCGACCTCTTCACCACGGCTCTCAAGGCGGCCTTCCGCTGCCGCTTCGCCGACGGCGTCGAGTTGGTGTGCCGCACGGAGGAGCCGGGCTCCGACGCGCGGTTCGAGACGCGATTCGAGGGCCCCGAGGGCTGGATAGAATTCACCCGCAGCGGTCTGAGGACTCACCCCGAGTCGCTGGCCGGCTCGCAGATCGGCCCCGACGAAATCCACCTGCCGGTCAGCAATCCCCAACGCTCGGGCAACGAGAAGGGGACCAGCTACCTGATCCCCGATCACGTGCGCAACTTCCTCGACGCGGTCAGGAGCCGCGAGGACCCGATCCAGCCGGTCGAGGTCGGCCATCGCACGGCCACGATTTGCCACCTGAGCAACATCGCCATGCTGTTGAAACGCAAGATCCGTTGGGACCCGGATCAGGAGCAGATTCTGGGCGACGACGAGGCGGCCGCCATGCTCCGCCGACCCTATCGCTCACCCTGGCATTTGTAGAAGCGGATTCCCATTGCCCAGCCAGTCGGCGCGTATCTCGACACGGGGCACATGGCGTTGAAGGGCGGCGGCGACAGTTGGAGGCAGGGGATCGACCTGCTGGCTCCCTGGATCGCCCTGGTCGCAGTCAAAAACTTCTCGTTGGAAACGGCCGGCCGGGACGCGCAGGGGCAGCAACTGTGGCGCACCAGGACCGTGCCCATCGCCGACTGCCTTTGTCCTCTGCCCCGCTTCATCGCCGCCCTGAAGACGGCCGGCTATAGCGGCAGCTATTCGCCGCACAGCGAGTATGAAGGGTCCCACAGCTTCCGTGAACTCAGCACCGACGAATGCCTGCAGCAGACGGCCGTCGATTTGCAGTATCTCCGCACCCTGCTCTGATCGGCGCGGGCCGCCCCGAGACGGACGAGGACTTTCTCCCGCCGCTGCCGCCGACGGGAGGGGAAAGGATGGGACGTCGGGCGGTCGCGTCTGATCTCCTCCCCATTTCTAGCGAGCAGGTGCTTTCTTCACGAAGATCGAGTATATTCGGGCGTCACCATCAACCTGCCGGAGCGTCCTTGCCATGAAATCGAACCCGATCCGCTTTGCCCTTCTGGCCACTCTGTGCGCCGTCACGTCGATCGTTGCGGCCGAGCCGCGACGGCCCAATATCCTGTTCATCCTGGTCGACGACCAGTCGCCGTTCGACTTGAAAATCTACGATCCGAAATCGCCGCTGCAGACGCCGGTTCTCGACCGTTTGGCGGCCGCCGGGATGACCTTCGACGGTGCCTATCACATGGGGGCTTTCAGCGGCGCCGTCTGCGCGCCATCGCGGCACATGATCATGAGCGGCCGCACCGTCTGGCACCTGCCCAACGCTCCCGGCGCGATGAAGAGAGGATTGTGTCCGCCCGAATTGGAGCAGAATACGATCCCCGCCGTGTTCAACCGCGCCGGCTACGCGACGATGCGCACCTGCAAAATGGGCAACAGTTACGAAGCCGCAAACAAGCTGTTCGCCGTCCGCCGCGATGCCACCAAACGCGGTGGTACCGACGAATCGGGCAGCGCCTGGCATGCGGACCAAGTCCTGACGTATCTCGACGAACGCGAAGCCGGCCAAGCGACGGCTCCGTTCCTGATCTACTTTGGATTTTCGCACCCGCACGATACCCGCGACGGGAAACCGGAACTGCTGGACAAGTACGGAGCCGTCAATCACGCCGACCGCAATACGCTGCCGTCGGCGAATTCTCAAGCGCCGCCGCTGCCGGTCAACTATCTTCCCGCACATCCCTTCCACCACGGGCATCCGAATCTTCGCGACGAGGTCGCCGTGAGCGGCGTGTGGGAGCGGCGAGACGAGATCACGATCCGAAACGAGTTGGGACGCGAATTCGCTTGCGGCGAAAACATCGACATTCAGATCGGCCGCGTCCTGAAGAAACTCGACGCGATGGGTGAACTGGACAACACCTACATCTTCTACACCGCCGATCATGGAATGGCCATCGGCCGGCATGGCTTGCAAGGTAAGCAGAACCTGTACGAGCACACGTGGCGCGTCCCGTTCATCGCCGCGGGCCCCGGCATCCCGGCGGGCTCGCGCGCCCAAGGGAATATCTACCTGCTCGACGTCCTCAGCACGCTGTGCGATCTGGCCGGCATCCAGCCGCCGAAGACCAACGAAGGCCGCAGCTTTCGGCCCGTGCTCGAAGGCAAACAGGACACCGTGCGGGACGTCCTGTTCGGCGTCTACTGCGGCGGCACCAAGCCGGGGATGCGCAGCGTCAAGAAGGGCGATTGGAAGCTGATCAAGTACGATGTGATGGATGGCCAAGTCCGAGAAACCCAGCTGTTCAACCTGGCCGTGAATCCGGACGAACTGCTCTCGCAGCACCATGCTCCCGACGTGATGCGCTGGACGGGAAATCGGCCCGAGAAGCACCACGTCAATCTGGCCGCCGACCCGCGTTACGCGGAACAACTCGCCGAATTGGAAGCCTTGCTGCTGGCTGAAATGCGCCGCCTGGATGATCCCTATCGGATATGGAATCAGCCGGATGACGGTCTCGCGCCACTCTCCGTCGAGCCCGCGGCAAAAAAGGCCAAAACTGGAAAGATAAAGCAGTAACGAAAGAAGGAGAATTCTCGATGCGAACCGTCTTGATCGCCAGCTGTGCGATGCTCTTGTCCGTCGGAGGAACCGCTTCCGCGACGGAGGCGGCGGCCCCGAACATCGTGTTCATCATTTCCGACGATCAAGCTTGGACCGACTATGGATTCATGGGCCATCCCGTGATCCGAACGCCGCGGTTGGATGAGCTGGCGGCGCGCAGCGCGCTGTTCCCCCGCGGCTACGTGCCCACGGCGCTGTGCCGCCCCTCGCTGGCGACGATGAGCACCGGCTTGTACGCCCACCAGCACAAGATCTCGGGCAACGATCCGTCCGTCGCGCTGGCGGCGCCCGCGTCGGCCGAGTACGCCGCCTTGCGCGAGCGGCTGATCGCTCACATCGACTGCCAGCCGACAGTTCCCAAGCTGCTCGCCGAGCGTGGTTACTTGAGCCATCAATCGGGAAAATGGTGGGAAGGGTCCTACCGACGCGGCGGCTTTACACATGGCATGACGCGCGGGTTTCCCGAACCGGGCGGCCGGCACGGGGACGACGGCTTGGCCATCGGCCGCCAGGGCATGCAATCGCTGGTCGATTTCGTAGAACACGCAGTTGCGGAACAGAAGCCCTTCTTTCTGTGGTATGCACCGTTCCTGCCCCACACCCCGCACAATCCGCCGGAACGACTGTTGGCCAAGTACCGCGATGGCGTCGATTCGCTGCCGGTGGCCAAATACTACGCGATGTGCGAATGGTTCGACGAGACGTGCGGGGAACTGATCGATTTGATCGATACCAAGGGCCTGACGAACAAGACGCTGTTCGTTTACGTGGGCGATAACGGCTGGATTCAAGACCCGCGGTCGAACAACTATGCACCGCGCTCCAAACAATCCCCCAACGAAGCCGGCGTGCGGCAGCCGATCATGCTCAGCTGGCCCGGCGTCATCCCGCCGGGCCGCCGCGACGAATTGGTCAGCAGCATCGATCTGGCCCCGACCATGCTCAGCGCCGCGGGAGCCAAAATTCCAGACAATCTACCTGGTCTGGATTTGATGCCGGTGGTTCGCGACGGCAAACTCCTGCCGCGGGATACGATCTTTGGCGAGGGCTTTGCGCACGATATCGCCGACGTGGATACGCCCGAGGCTTCGCTGCTGTATCGCTGGGCGATCGAAGGTCGCTGGAAGCTGCTGCTGACCTACGACGGCGTGTTGGGCCGCTACGCCAGCAGCCATCCGCGGACCGAACGTCGTCCGCAACTGTACGATCTGGTCGCCGATCCCCACGAGACGGCCAACCTGGCCGTCCAGCATCCCGACCTTGTCGCCCGCTTGGCCGGCAAGATCGACGCTTGGTGGCCTGTCCGCCAGCGACAGGTGCAGACGGTTTGGAGCGAGTGAAGCACGCGCCGCGGGGAAGGGGGTGGGTAGAGTCTTACGGTATGTCTTCTTCGCGCCGTGCGCGCATCTTCGTTTAACCGCGACCCAACGGGGAGCACGGACGCTCGCAACGACGTCCATCGCCTTCCTGCCGGCCAAACCGCCGCTACGGCGTATGTTGTTTAGGTGAGAGATTACGTGAGAGATTACGTGAACTGCCCCCTGACCCCTGACTCGCTCGCGTCACGTGAGTTCCCCGGTTTTCTCCAGTCCGCGTTCGGCCGCGTGGAAGCCGCACGCTTTGTGGGCGCCATCACAGAACGGTTTCTTGGCCGACTGGCCGCATCGGCACAGAAAAATTGCGGGCTTCGTCCTGTCGAACGAGAACTCGTTGCCCGCGGCGTCGACCACGGTCACGGGACCTTCGATCATCAACGGACCGTTATCGCGGACGCGAATCACCACTTCTGCCATCGAACCATCTCCTTGGATGAATCATCTAGTTTATGCCGTCGCCCAGTATCCTCCGCGGGCATGGTCGTAGACGGCTTCGCGCCCGCAGCGCGATTCGTCGAAACGGCCGTCGCGAAAGACTTCGTGGCCGAGCACCCACGTGCGCACCGGCCAGCCCCGTAGCGTCTCGCCATGCCACGGACTCCAGCGGCATTTGGTCTCTTGCTGTTCGTTGCGGATCTCGGCCGTCTTCTGCAGATCGACCAACACCAGATCGGCGTCGTAGCCCGCCGCGATCCGGCCTTTGCCGACAAGATCCCAAACCCGGGCCGGTGCGTCGCACATCCAGCGGACCACCTGCTCGATCGTGCAGCGGCCTTGGTTGACTTGGTTCAGCATTAACGCCATTGAATTTTCCACGGCCGGAATGCCCGACGGCGACTGCGGATAGGGCCGCTGCTTTTCTTCCAGCGTGTGCGGCGCGTGGTCGGTCGCGACGACCTGCACGCGTCCGTCCAGCAGAGCTTGCCACAGATGATCGCCGTCGGCACGGCTCTTGACGGACGGGTTCATCTGGACGAGCGTGCCCAGCCGCGGATAGTCGTCGATGCTAAAGAACAAATGGTGCGGGCACACCTCGGCGGTAATCAGCCCCCGGTGATCGGCGGCCAGGTCCGCTTCGGCGCCGGTCGAAACGTGCAGCAGATGGAAGCGATGGCGATGCCGATAGGCCAAGTCCAAGGCGCGGCACGTGCAGACCATCGCCGCTTCGCGGTCACGAATGCGCGAATGATCCGCGACGTCGCACGTGCCGGCCAGCCGCCGCTGGTTGGATCGTACGATCGTCTCGTCCTCGCAATGAGCGCAGATCGGCAAGCTGGTCTCGGCAAAAATCCGCTCCAGCGCGTCCTGGTCGTCGACCAGCAGGTCGCCCGTGCTGGACCCGATGAAGATCTTGATGCCCGGCGTCCGCCGCACCCGGCGCAATTCTTCCAAGTTATCCGGCGTCGCGCCGACGTAGAACCCGAAATTCACCAAGCTGCGATCGGCGGCCAGAGCCAGTTTTTCTTCCAGGCGCGCCCGCGTCGTTGTGGTGGGATTCGTGTTCGGCATCTCCAAGAACGTCGTGACCCCGCCCTTGGCACAGGCCCGGCTGGCATGGCGCAGGTCTTCTTTGTGCGTCAAGCCAGGCTCACGGAAGTGGACTTGATCGTCGATCGCGCCGGGGATCAGGTACCGGCCCGTCGCGTCGACGACGGTGTCCGCCGCCGCGTGAACCGCCGGGTCGATCGCGGCGATCTTGTCGCCGTCGATCAGCACGCTGGTTTGCAGCAACCCTTCCGGCAGAACGACGGTTGCGTTTCGGATCAGTGTTTTCATGACGCTGGCAGCGGGACTATTGGACTTCGTATGTTATACGCCCATGCTGCTGGGCTCGCGAGACCAGGTCCAGCGAATAGAGTCCGGCCAGCACGAATTCGACGCATGACGCGCGGACGGCAGGGTCGTCCGAGGCGTTGACTTCGAAGGCCTTGTCCCAGACCGGCGGGACGCGTTTCAGCCGGCCTGCGTACTGCGCAGACGGCAACAAGTCGCCGACATCGATCTTCACACCCTTGTTAAAAATTTCCGAGATTTCCGCCAGGCCGTGCTTGTCGACGTATTCCTCGAACACCACTCGGATCGCTTCGGCGGTGACCGCATCGAGCACTTGCCGCTCCGACATCTGGTGGCTGCCCATCAAGTCCAATTCCAGCTTGCCCAGCGACGACGAGTAGATCCGGCCCAGGTCACTGATCCGAGGCACCGCAGGCCGTTCGCCCAGCAGCACGCCGCGTTGCCGAGCGCTGGCGACCATCGTGCGATAATTGGCGATACTGAACCGGGCGCTGATCCCCGATTGTTGATCCACGTGTTTCGACTTGCGGGCCTGGACCGTGATTTCCTCGACGATTTCCCGCATGAAATACGGTACGGCCACCGGATAGGAGCCGGCCAACTCGATGCCCGCCTCCTGTTCCATGATCTCGATGCCCTGGTCGCGCGAGCGCGGATAATGCGTGTGGATCACCGACCCGATGCGGTCCTTGAGCTGCGGAATCACTTTGCCGCTGCGATTGAACGTGGCCGGATTCGCCGAGAACAAGAGCATCAGATCCAGGTCAAAGCGGATCGGATAACCGCGGATCTGGACGTCGCGCTCTTCGAGGATGTTGAACAAGCCAACCTGGACCAATTCGTCCAATTCCGGCAGTTCGTTGACTGCGAACACGCCGCGATGCATTCGAGGGATCAAGCCGAAGTGCAACGCCTGTTCGGTGGACATGCTTGCCCCGCCTGCCAGTTTGGCCGGGTCAATCTCGCCGATCACGTCCGCAAACTTGGTTCCCGGCGCCAAACGCTCGGCGTACCGATCGTCGCGGTGCCACCAGCCGATCGGCACGTCTTCCTCCGGATAACTCGCTACATAGCATTTGCAGGCCCGGCTGATGGGATGGTAGGGATCGTCATGAAACGGCGCTTGAGGAATGTCGATAAAGGGGATGTATTCGTCCAGGAATCGCACCAGACCGCGCATCAGCCGCGTCTTGCCTTGGCCCTTTTCGCCCAGAAACAGCATGTCGTGGCCCGCCAGCACGGCCAGGCTGATCTCCGGGATGACCGTATCGTCATAGCCGACAATGCCGGGAAACAGCTCCTCGCCGGACGCCAACACTCGCAAGAAGTTGTCATGGACCTCGCGTTTGACGGATTTGGACTGCCAGCCGCTGTCCCGCAGCGCTTTCAAGTTCGTGGGGCGATCGTTATGTGCGGTCATCGGATTTTCCACGTGGGTTGAGAACGGAATCATGGGCATTATAGAATTGGCAGCAAGGCGGCAAGGCGCAGAACGATCTCGGAACGAAGCTATATTCTTTTTCCAGCTAACGGGGCGCAATCATGGAAACCGAGAAAGAAATCCTTGCACTCTGCGATCGGATCAGGCAGTGTGCTTTTGAACTGCACGCGTACTTGCGACATGGCCATCTGGAGAAAGTATACGAAAACGGCTTGGCGCATCGTTTGCGAAAGGCTGGGCTCCACGTCGAGCAGCAGTAATTCTCTCGAAGTCCGCGATGAGAATGGAACGCTTCTTGGCGACTATTTCGCCGACCTGTTTGTCGAATCCGGTTTGATCATCGAACTTAAAGCCTGCAGGACGCTCACGAACGACCATGTGGCGCAGGTACTGGGCTACCTTCGCGCCTCGGGAAAACGCCACGCTCTGCTCATAAATTTTGGCGCAAGCAAATTGGAGATTCGCAAATTCGTCCTGTGACTTTGTGTGCGACGTGCGCCATTTGGAATGGCGGGCCACAAAAGGCACAAGAAGTACGGCTTCGCCATTTTGTGCTCTTTGTGCCCTTTGTGGGCCATTCCTGATCTGGGCCTGGCCGTCACGCGGCCATGCGAAGAGGGTCACAAAAGGCACAGAAGGCACAAAAAATACGGCCCTGCCATTTGTGCTCTTTGTGCCCTTTGTGGCCATTCCTGATTTGGATTTGGCCGTGACGCGGCCATGCGAAGATGGCCACAAAAGGCACAGATGGCACAAAAGATACGGTCTTGCTTTTTGTGCTCTTTGTGCCCTTTGTGGCCATTCCTGATTTGGACTTGGCCGTGACGCGGCCATGCGAAGAGGGCCACAAAAGGCACAGAAGGCACAAAAAATACGGTCTTGCCATTTTGTGCTCCTTGTGCCCTTTGTGGCCATTCCTGATTTGGATTTGGCGCCATGCGAAGATGGCCACAAAAGGCACAGATGGCACAAAAGATACGGTCTTGCCTTTTTGTGCTCTTTGTGCCCTTTGTGGCCATTCCTGATTTGGACTTGGCCGTCACGCGGCCATGCGAAGAGGGCCACAAAAGGCACAAAAGGCACAAAAAATCCAGCGGCGTCTCGTGTTTGTGCTCTTTGTGGCAAATGCCTCCCGGCTTGTGAACCGGCGGAAAAACCTTACGATGTGGGACGCTGGTCCCTGTCCCTGCAAGCTGTTGATGGACGTCGGCTGAGCAAGCCGTCGCGGATGCTATGTGGCCTTACCTGCTGATCGCCGGCTACTGTTCGCTCGTCGCGCTGGCTTCGCTTGCAGGCGGCACGTTGCCTTCCCTGCTGCGTCTGACGCACACGCGAATGCAATTGATCATGAGCTTTGTCGGCGGTTTTGTGCTGGCCGTGGCCCTGCTGCATCTGTTGCCGCACTCGGCGGCTGAAAGCGGCTCCCTCGACCAGACCGTCTGGGCGACCCTGGGCGGCTTGCTGACGATGTTTTTCTTGATTCGCATTTTTCACGTGCATCAGCACGGACCGATCGACGCGATCGAAAACGGCACGTGCGACCACACGCATTCGCATGATGCTTGTCCGCACCATGCTTATCCGCTGGACGGCGAGCGCTGCGCCACGCACCGTCATCGTTACAGCTGGATCGGGCTGTTCATCGGACTGGCCCTGCACACCTTGATGGACGGCATCGCCATCGCCGCCAGCGTCACGGCCGAAGCGCGCTATCCCGAGGCGGCGGGCCTGTTGGGGCTTGGGACCTTTCTGGCGGTCCTGCTGCACAAGCCGCTGGACGCCATGTCCATCACGTCGGTGATGGCCGCCGGAAACTGGTCGCGCAAATCTCGGCAACTGGTCAACGTCGCTTTCGCGTTGACGAACATCGTCGGAGCGGCGGCATTCTCCCTGGGCCTGGGGCACTTTGCCGACCAGCAGCATACCATCGTCGGGCTGGCGCTGGGATTCTCGGCGGGCGTGTTTTTATGCATCGCACTGGCCGATATCCTGCCCGAAGTCCAATTTCACGCCCACGATCGTTTGAAACTGTCGACCGCCTTGGTCCTGGGCATCGTGTCGGCGTATGCGTTAGGCATCTTTGAAGCGCCGCACCAACATGGCCACGGCCCAGAAGACTGCGAACGCGAGCATGCACACGATCACGCGTCTTAGTTTCCTTCCCCCCGTTACAAGGAGCCCGCTGATGAAGAACTCCGTTTCTGGCCGTAACCCCCATGGAGCATCCCGCCGCGACTTCCTCCGCGTGGCCGGCCGATCGGCCGTTGCGACCGCGCTGGCCGGAGCGATTGTGCCGCATGTCCATGCCGCCGAACAATCGACGATCAAACTGGCCTTGATCGGCTGTGGCGGCCGCGGGACCGGAGCCGTGACCGATGCCTTTGCCACCAGCGGCGGGCCGGTCAAGCTGTACGCCATGGCCGATCTGTTCGAGAACCGCTTACAGGGCAGTCTGAAGCGGCTGAGCGATGCGGCGGCGGACAAAGTGGACGTGACGCCCGAGCGGGCGTTCTTGGGATTCGACGCCTACAAGAAAGCGATCGATTGCCTGTCGCCCGGCGACGTGGTGATCCTGACCACCTCGTCCGTCTTTCGTCCGCTGCACTTTGAATATGCCGTGCAGAAGGGCCTTCACGTGTTCATGGAGAAATCCTTTGCTGTGGACGCTCCCGGAACGCGGCGCATCCTGAAGGCGGCCGAGGAGTCGGAGAAAAAGAACTTGAAGGTCGGCTGCGGATTCATGTGGCGGCACTCGAAGGCCCGCCAGGAAGTCGTCCAGCGGATTTATGACGGCGCGATCGGCGACGTACATACGCTGCGCATCTACCGCGTCCACGGGCCGGTGTATTGCCCAAAGCTGCCCGAGGGCGCCAATGAATTGATGTTCCAATTGCAGCGTCCCGTCTCGTTCAACTGGGTCACCGGCGGGTTCTTCATCGACTGGCATTGTCACAACGTGGACCAGGCTTGCTGGGTGAAGAACGCCTGGCCGGTCGCCGCCCAGGGCATGGGCGGCCGCTGCTATGCCGAAGCCGGCAACCTGTTCGACCACTACAGCGTCGAGTACACCTTTGCCGACGGCGCCAAGCTGTTCGCTTGGTCGCGGCACATGCCCAACTGTTGGAACGAATACGCCGACTTTGCGCACGGCTCGAAGGGCTCCGCCGTCATCATGGCCAACCTGGGACAGCCGCAACCCAAGATCTACAAGAGCCAGAAAATGGAGAAAGACGAAATCGTGTGGGAGTACGGCCAGCCCGACCTGAACCCGTATCGGGCCGAATGGCAGATCTTGGTCGACGCCATTCGCCAGGACACGCCGCACAACGAGGGCCGCCGCGCCGGCGAAGCCAATTTGGCGACGCTGATGGGCCGCATGGCGACCCATACCGGCCGCTATGTGACCTGGGACGAAGCGCTGAATTCTGACTTCGAATTCATCGCAGATATCGACAACATGAGCGAAAACACGCCGGCCCCGCTGCAAGCCGGACCGGACGGAATTTACGCGGCGCCGCAGCCGGGATTGACGAAGGAGATCTAGCGGAGCACGCCCGCAGCTGGTTCCCAAGCGGAGCTTGGGAACGAGAGGGGAAGCTCGTGACGATGATGCCTCCGGCTTGCGGGTTGTTGATTTAATGCTGTCTGCACGCTTCGGGCTCGTTGGAGTTCACGCTTCAGCGTGTCTTTTCCTGCCGGTAGAGCTCGGCCGGGCACGCGGAAGCGTGAACCCCAACGGGCGTGTCCTCACGGAATACGCGATAGACACATTAAATCAACAGCCCGCTTGCCCGCGCCGCCTTTTCGCCCAAGTTCCATCTTTTCTGCGCCGGAATCTTCGCGGCTCTCGCACTTTCGCTTACGGTTACTAGACTGAGCAGAAGTCCTATCTTCCGAAAAATTGTCCTAAATTCTCTGAATCTTTGCAGCCGCAGAACGAATAAGCAGCCAAGTTGCCGGGATGGTTCGATGGCGTCGACAATAATTGTCAGCGAGGGGTGATTCGACGATGTGGACCGAGATCGCGGGGTTTGTAGAAGTCTGTTTTACGGGCGCTTGCCTGCCGGCCAGCGTGATACTGCTGTTAGCCATGCTGTATTGGCTGCTGGCGGTGGTGTCCGGATTGGGTTTGGACCTGTTCGACTTTGATCTCGACTTGAACGGCGAACCGGATCTCAGTTCCTCACTGAGCGTGGGATGGGTGGTCCTGCGGTTCTTGAACATCGGTCGAGTGCCGCTGGTGGTTTGGTGCAGCGCTTTTGCCGTGATGTTCTGGCTGGTCACGCTGCTGTTGGACCGTTTGGCCGACGATCCCGAGCTGCGCATGAGCATCTTCTACGCGGCCCAGTATACGATTCGCAACCTCGTCCTGGGCGTGCTGCTGACGAAAATCGTGACGCACCCGCTGCGGGACCGATTCGAGCCGGTGGAATCCAACCGGGCCGAAGATTTGATCGGGCGTCCGTGCCAGATTACGACCAGCCAGGTGACGCAGGCTTTCGGACAGGCTCAAGTTCCAACCGGAGCCGCCCCGTTGATTTTGAACGTGCGTGTGAAGCAAACGCCGCTGGCCAAAGGCGAGCCGGCGATACTCGTCGATTTTGATTCGGAGAAGAACGTCTACTTCGTCGAAAAAGCACAACCTGAGGTGTAGGCATGCATCGAGCAGTCTTGTTGGGGGCATTCAATTTCGAGTTGCTCCTCATCGTCATCGTGACATTCGCGGCGGTCGTCTTTGGCCTCATCGCCATCGCCATCTTGGCCTCGCGTTTCTATCGCAAAGTCGGCCCGGAGGAAGCCATCATCCTGTCGGGCTGGGGCGGTTTGAAAGCCGCTACGGGCCACGGCATCGTCGTCATTCCAGTCGTCCACCGCTGGGAGAAGATGGATCTGTCCGTCAAGCGGATCGAAATCCACCGCAAGGGCGAACAAGGACTGATCTGCAAAGACAACATTCGCGCCGACATCGAGGTCGCGTTTTTTGTCCGCGTCAACAACACGCGGGAAGACATCTTGCAGGTGGCCCAATCCCTGGGCTGCCGCCGCGCGTCGGAGCAGCGGGCGCTGATCGAATTGTTCGACGCCAAGTTTTCCGAAGCCCTCAAAACCGTCGGCAAGCGGTTCAATTTCTCCGAACTGTACGAAGAGCGGGACAAGTTCAAGGAAGAGATCATCAAGGTGCTGGGCACCGACCTGAACGGCTACAAGCTCGACGACTGTGCGATCGATTATCTCGAGCAAACTCCGCTGGAGATGATGAACCCGCAGAACATCTTGGACGCCGAGGGCATCAAGAAGATCACTGACCTGACGTCTCGGGAACACATCCTGGCCAACGAGATTCGGCGCGAGAAAGAAAAGACGATCAAAAAGCAGGACGTCGAAGCTCGAGAAGCCATCCTGGTGCTGGAGCGGCAACAGATCGAAGCGGAAGAAAAGCAAAAACGCGAGATCGCCGAAGTTACCGCCCGGCAAGAGGCGGAATCGCGGATCGTCGAACAGCAAGAGCATCTGAAGTCGGAGCAGGCCCGGATCCGCACCGAGGAGGAGGTTCGCACCGCCGAGGAGAACCGTGATCGCCAGATCATCGTCGCACTGCGGAACAAGGAACGCACCGACGCCGTAGAAATCGAACGCGTCCACAAGGATCGCGAGTTGGAAGCGACCGAACGCGAGCGGGTCGTCTCGCTGGCCCAGATCGAGAAGGAAAAGGCCATCGAAGTCGAAAAACGGAACATCCAGGAGGTAATCCGCGAACGGGTCATGGTCGAACGCTCCGTCGTCGAGGAACAAGAACGGATCAAGGACACGCAACAGTTTGCCGGCGCCGACCGGCAGAAACGCGTCCAGGTGACGCAAGCTGAAATGGCGGCTCAAGAGGCGTTGATCAAGCAGGTCAAAGCGGCGGACGCAGCCAAGCAGGCGGCGTCGCTCAAGGCCGAACAAATCGTGATCGAAGCCGACGCCGACCGCCAAGCGGCCGAACGGCAGATGCAAGCCACCAAGATGATGGCCGAAGCCAAGACGGCCGACGAAGCGGCCACCGGCCTGGCCGAAGCCAAGGTGATGACCGTCAAAGCGGAAGCGATCGAGAAGCAGGGTACCGTCGAAGCCGTCGTCCTGGAGCGAAAGGCCGTCGCCCAGGCCAAAGGCGTCGAGGCGATGGCGACCGCCAAGGAACGCGACGGCACGGCCGAAGCGACCGTGATGGAACTGAAATTCCGCAGCGAAGCCAAGGGCATCGAGGACAAGGCCAACGCCATGAAACTGTTTGACGGCGTCGGCAAGGAGCACGAGGAGTTCAAGTTGCGGTTGAACAAGGACAAGGACATCGAGATTGCCGCCATCGCCGCGCAACAGGAGATCGCCGAGGCCCAGTCGCGGATTGTGGGCGAGGCCCTCAAGAGCGCTCGCATCGATATCGTCGGCGGCGAGACGACGTTCTTTGACAAGATCGTGGAAGCCGTCAAGGGCGGGAAGGCCGTCGACCGCTTCGTCCACAGCAGCGAAACGCTGACCGACGTCAAGAACACGTTCTTCAACGGAAACCCCGAATACTTCCGGCAAAAGCTCGAGCAGTTGATCGCCCAATTCAACTTGAGCGCCGGCGACGTCAAGGACCTGACGGTGGCCGCCCTGCTGGTGAAAATGATGGGCATGACCGACAGCGACGAGACCCGTGGCGAACTGGCCCGCTTGTTCGACACCGTCAAGAACCTGGGCCTGTCGAACAAGAAGGTGGCGACGGTCCAAGCCGGAGCGGGCACGGCGGGTTGAGAGAAGTGAATGACAGCTTCGACCCCAGCCAGCTCGCTATCGCTTTGCGAACCGAATTGAGGACCGCACCGCATGGCTCACGAGGCCGACACCAGCCCAGCCGCAACTGCCGTTCAACTCGAAGGCAGCACGTACGAGATCATCCGCAACCGGCTAAACCAGCAGGCCAAGGAGCTTCGCGCGCGGCTGGAGCGGTTGAACGAAGCTCGCCGCGAGGTGTTCGGGACGATCGAGACCAAGCTGCTGAGCACCGAGCGGATTACGACCGATCACAACTGTGTCCCGCGGGATATGGTGGCGATCGGCGACCGCTTTATTTTCGGCTACAACGTCCACCTGGGCCTGAAGACCGAGACCGCGCTGTCCGACGTCTTTGCCGTGTACGAGTTCCGGGACGGCGGCTTCAGCCAGCAGTCGCTGGACCTGATCGCCGACCCGCGGTTCGAGCGGGACTTTAAAGAAATCTATCGCTATTACCGCCACGCGACGTTTGCGAAGTTTTCGATCATCGGGCCGCATCTGTTCATGGTCTTTCGCGTCGGCCCCAATCCGACGGACATCAAGACGTTCAAGTGGGCGCTGCAAGGCGGAAAACCGATCTACGTGGACAACCGCAGCGACCACGAATTCCGCTTCCCGCCGCAGCACGAATTCGAGTGGATCCGCACGACCCGCGAATGGCACCGGACCGGGATGCATCCCCATGTCTCGATCCAGGACCGGGTGTTCGTCGAGACGGTGGGCGGGGACCTGACGATCAAGATCGAAAACAACACGGACAGCGGCGCCGGGATTTATGCCGAAGAGGTCGACAACAAAGATCAAACGCTGGACGACGCCGCGATCTACTACGCGCTGGTCGGCAACTTGATCCTGTTGAAGATTCGCCCTTACCAGGAGAATGCTTTCCGCTACATCGTCTACAGCGAAAAGGTCCGCCAGGCAATCCGCCTGGATTCCATCGCGAACGCCTGCGTGCTGCTGCCCGACGACCACGGGATCATCTTTCCCGACGGCTACTACTTGCAGACGGGCGAGGTCAAGGTCTTTGAGGGCGGGCTGACGGACATGCTGTTCGAGCGGCGTTTGGCCGCTCCCAACGGCGAGGATTTTCTGTTTGTGTTTTACAATCGCGATTCGGGCGATCACGTGCTGTTGCGGTACAACTTGATCGAACAGACGGTCGAGACGCCGATCCGCTGTCACGGCGCGACGTTTTTCACCGGCGGGGAACTGGTGTGTTTCAAGGCGCAGAGCGAGCCGCAGAAGCACCATGCGCTGCAAATCTGGCAGACGCCGTACGTCGGCGCGGACCACGTGACGACGACCCAGACGAATTCCTTCCTGTACAAAATCGGCAATCGCGACCTGGTCCGGGGCATGGCGGAATGCCAGGAAATCGTGAACCTGATCGCCAAGGAGGACACCTATGCCAATCTGTTCGTCGATCTGGCCAAGCTGGCCGGCGACGTCAAGGACAGCTATTTCTGGATCAGCAGTCTGGATTGCTTCAACCTGGGCGAGACGTTAGACGAGATCCGCAACGCGGCCACGGCCGCCATCGACGAGTTCGAAAAGGTTGTGCGGGTCAGGCGGAATACGGCCGCCGAAACGGACCGCGTGCGGAATCAAGTTCACGAGATCCTGGCTGGGATCCGCCGCCAACGGTTCGATCACGTCAACGATTTCGTCAAATCGCTGGCCGATTTGCGCCGTTCGCGCGGCGAAGCGATCGCGCTGCGGGACCTGCGGTACATCGACCTCGCCCTGGTGGATGCGCTGGAGAAAGAGATCGTCGAACAGGCGGACCGGCTGGCGCATCGCTGTGTCCAGTTCCTGCTGCAGCCGGCAGCCTTGCAGCCCTACGAGCAGCGCATTCAGGACGACGCCGCCAAAATCGACGCCTTGGAACGCGTCGCGGATGCAAAACAGCTGGAAGCGGATGTCATGGCCAGCGCCGGCGAGTTGGAGATGCTGATCGAAATCGTCAGCAATCTGAAGATCGACGACGCCACGCACCGGATCACGATCATCGACAATATCTCCGCCATCTTTGCGCGCGTCAACACGGCCCGCGCGGCGCTGAAACGCAAGACCAAAGAGCTGCTGTCGGTCGAAGGCGTCGCCGAGTTCAACTCGCAATTACGATTGCTGAACCAGAGCGTCGTCAACTTTCTGGATGTCTCCGATTCGCCGGAGAAGTGCGACGAGTTTCTGACCAAGCTGATGGTCCAGATCGAAGAACTCGAAGGCCGCTTTGCCGAGTTCGACGAATTCGTCCTCCAGCTGACCGAGAAACGCGAGGAAGTCTACAACGCTTTTGAGAGCCGCAAAGTCCAGTTGATCGAGGCGCGCAACCAGCGCGCCGCTGCGTTGCAAAGCGCCGCCGAACGGATCTTGAAGGGGATCAAGTCCCGGGTCGAAACGCTGACGTCGATCAACGACATTCACGGCTACTTTGCCTCGGACCTGATGATCGAAAAAGTCCGCGGCCTGGTCGCTCAACTCAAAGAACTGGGCGACAGCGTCAAGGTCGACGACATTCAAAGCCGCTTGAAGACCGTCCGCGAGGACGCCGTCCGCCAGTTGAAGGACCGGCAGGATCTATTCGTCGAAGGCGAAATGGTCATCCGCTTGGGCCGGCACCGATTTTCCGTCAATGCCCAGCCGCTGGATCTGACCACCGTCTTCCGCGACGGCCAAATGCTGCTGCACTTGACCGGCACCAACTTCTTCCAGCCGATCGAAGACCCGACGCTGCTGGCCACCCGCGACGTCTGGGACCAGCACCTCGTATCGGAGAACCGCGAGGTCTATCGAGCCGAGTACCTGGCCTTCCAGTTCTTGAGCGAGTTGTACCGGCCGGTGCCCGAAGGCGCGGGATCGAGCGCCGGTTCCGCTCGCGGAGTCGAACCGTCGGCGGACGATCAGCCCGAATACGAATCCCGGCCCCTTCCCGCAGGCCTGAGCGCAAAAGAGCTCCTGGCCTGCGACGACCAGCAGCTGATCGCCCGCGTCCAGCGTTTCATGGGTCCTCGCTACGAAGAAGCCTATTCCAAAGGCGTCCACGACCACGACGCAGCGATTCTGTTGCGGGCCCTGCTGGAGATGAAGACCACGATCGGCCTGCTGCGGTTCCAGACCCGCGCCCGCGCGATGGCCCGCGTGTTCTGGCGGCACTTTGGCGATCCGGCGGACAAACGGCGGATGGCGGCTACGCTGCACGGCTTTGGTACCGTGGTCCAGCTGTTCCCCAACGCGACGGCCCAAACCCAGTACGTAGCTGATCTGCGAACCATGCTGGCCGGCTTCGCAGCCCACACGGAACTGTACCCGGACTTCCTGGTCGACGAAGCGGCCGAATACCTGTTCTGCGAGTTGACCGGGGCGAGTCAAGCCGCGCCTTTCGAGACAACGCGGGTGGAAGGCGCGCAGGATGCGTTTATCGTCAGCCGCCGCGCCGCGGAACTGGCCGCCGCGTTTCAACGGCACCTGCAACAGCACGACTTTGCGGGCACCTTTGCCGCCTCGCTGGAAGCCGTGCAGTCCGCGCCCGTGGATCGCGTACTGCTGTTGCGGGATTGGATCGAAGCGTTCCTGGAACAGCGGCCCGAAACGCAGGCGGACGACTGGGAATACGTGGACGAAGTCGTGGCTTGCGTGCTGGACGGTCCGCCGGATCCGGCGCACATCGTCGATGGTCAGGTCACGCGGGATCTGACCGGACTGGCCGGCACCCATGCCTTGACCGGCGGCGGCCGGTATCACCTGAACTACAACCGCTTCATGTTCAAGCTGGACCAGTTCGAGCGCCGCGTCGTGCCGCTGTACCGCAGCTTCATTCGGCTGAAAAAGGAATTGGTCGACGCGGCCCGCCACGACATGAAACTCGAGGAGTTCCGCCCCCGCGTGCTGACGTCGTTCGTCCGCAACAAGCTGATCGACGAGGTCTACTTGCCGCTGGTCGGCGACAATCTGGCCAAGCAGATCGGCGTGGCCGGCGAACAGAAGCGGACCGACCGGATGGGCCTGCTGCTGGTGATCTCGCCGCCCGGCTACGGCAAGACCACGTTGATGGAATACATCGCCAACCGGCTGGGGCTGATCTTCATGAAGATCAACGGCCCGGCGATCGGCCACCGGGTCACCTCGCTGGACCCCGCCGAGGCGCCCAACGCCGCGGCCCGCGAGGAACTGCACCGGCTGAATCTGGCCTTCGAGATGGGCGACAACGTGATGCTGTACGTGGACGACATTCAGCATTGCCACGCCGAGTTCCTGCAGAAGTTCATCTCGTTGTGCGACGCGCAACGCAAGATCGAAGGCGTCTACAAAGGCCGCACGCGGACCTACGATTTGCGAGGCCGCAAAGTCTGCGTGGTGATGGCCGGCAACCCTTATACGGAAAGCGGCGAAAAGTTCCGCATCCCGGACATGCTGTCCAACCGGGCGGACATCTACAACCTGGGCGAGATCATCGGCGACACGCGGGACGTGTTCGAGATGAGCTACCTGGAAAACTGCCTGACGTCCAACCCGGTGCTGAACAGACTGGCCGCCCGCAGCCAAAAGGACGTCTACGGCATCCTGCGCATCGCGGCCCAGAACAGCCGCGAAGGGGTGGAATTGGAGGGCAATTACGCGTCGGAAGAGATCAACGAGATGGTCTCCGTGATGCAGAAGCTGATGCGCGTCCGCGACGTCGTGTTGCGCGTCAATCGCGAATACATCCGCTCGGCCGCCCAGGCCGACGCGTACCGCACCGAGCCCCCGTTCCTGCTGCAGGGCAGTTACCGCAACATGAGCCGCATTGCGGAAAAGGTGCTGCCGATCATGAACGATCGGGAGTTGCAAACGCTGATCGTTTCCAACTACGAGAACGATGCCCAGACGCTGACGGCCAACGCCGAGTCGAACCTGCTGAAATTCAAAGATCTGATGGGCGTGCTGACGCCGGATGAAGCGCAACGCTGGGCCGACATCAAACGCACGTTCCTGCAGAACGTCAAGATGCAAGGCGTCGCGGCGGACGACCAGGTAGGCCGCGTGATCGTTCAGTTGCGGGACTTCAGCGACGGCTTGCACGGCATCCGCGAATCGCTGGGCGAAGGCGTCAAGCATCTGGCGAAGGAAGAAGCGGGCGGCGACAAGGTCGTGCTGTCCGCATTACTGCAGCACGTCGGCGAGTTGCGGCGGGGACTGGAAGCGATCGGCACGGCCTTAACGGAAGCCGCCGCCCAGGCTGCCGAACATCGCGCGGAACATCGCGCCGAGCCCGCGGTGCCCGCCGCGCCGGCGGAGCTGCCCTCGCAGCGCGTCATCGTCCAGCATCGCGTCCCGCGCGAGTTGCTGGACGTGGTCAAAAGCCAGTTCGACGTGATGAACACCTGGCTCGAACCGCTGTTGACCGCCTCCGAAGGCCAGCGCCGCGACCTGAACCAACTGCAAAACGCCATGCAGACCTGCCTGGCCAACTACGACAGCTTGCTGCAGCAGCTGGAATCCGCCCAAGCCCGCGGCTCGCAGGGCGAGGGCGGCGCTTCCTGATTCTGCCCGTTTGCCGGCGAGTTGCTCGGGCTGGCATAGCTTCCTCGATCCGATTCAGCCGGCTTTGGATACCAGCAGCAGTTGTAGGCCAGTCATCTTCGGTCATGCCGATTTGCTGCTGAAGCGGAATCACTTCCACCGCCGTGCCCTCGGGCCAATCGACAGGCGACGTCAGTTCGACATGTCCTTTACGGAATGGGGCCAGCACCTTTTGCATCTGCGAAACCCTTCAAGTTCAGGGGACAACACCGGGAAGCCGCTGAGTATTCGATCAAGACAGGGCAAGAATTCCACGCCCCGCTGGGAACTCAGCATCGGAACCAGTCAGTGTGAACCCAAGCGTTGCGCAGTCCAATGGCCTCGCCAAAGGTTCCGAATTGTTCTGACGTGCCACGCAGATACCAGAATTCATCCGCCCCGATGGCAATTTCCACCTGCTCGCCGCGGAGCGTGAAATCCGCCGCCGATTCCGGTCAGTACGCAGAAACCTTCGCTCTTGTGGATCATCTTCACCGGTGCATCGCCTCGGCGCCACGCGTAGGAAGACACCTCCGGCCGCCCTTGACGTGCACGGCCACGGCACGACGGCAGCCATCACCTCCAGGGGAACGGCTGCCGGTGCCCTGTTAACCCGCCTTTCGCTCCTTCAAGGACTGGCGGAGACGGATCTTCCAGTACCCCGGACGGATGCGCATTTCGTCGAGGAGGCGGGCCGCCACGCCGCTGACCTGGCGAATGCCCTGCTCCCAATTCCGCAGCGTTCCGAGCGAAACACCAATGAAATCAGCGAAGACCCTCTGACTGCAGTCCATCGAAGCTCGCAATTGTTTGATGTCCCCAGCTTCAAAGTCGCGAGGCCGAAAGTCCACTTGCACCGTACGCCGACGGTACTTCGCTTTGATCTCTTCGCCAGGCAACTCCTTCAAATCGCGTGCGAACGCCTGTAAGCCAGCCCGCATCTCGTCCGCCAATGCCTTACGCCCGCCCTTGCTTGCCTTTGTCATCTGCGCTCCCCCTGCAAAAACAGCTTCTCCAAGTGCGTTTCGATATCGTCGATTGCCGCGTTCAGTGTCGGCTTCATACTTTCGGGGATATCATCCGCCTCGCTCTTGGAGTACACGATCAGCAGCGTGACCGCACGCCAGCGCTCGAAGTACACATAGCACACCCGCAAAGCACCCGACTTGCCCTTGGGCCATGACGCGGGCGAATACCGCATCTTGCGCAGCCCTCGTGTTCCTGGAATCACAGGATGCGATCGCGGCCCAGCCATGATCTCGATTTCCAAATTTCCTAACTCTTCATCGGGAAAACCGTACTTCGTCCACCGCCTCACAAACGGCTCCAGTTCGAAGAACTCCAACAGCGCTTCAGGAGGCAGTATTTTCTTCGCCATACGCCGGGCTTCCTAAACAACTGCTGAGACGGCGGATGCCCGTAACTATACACCGGCGTAGTACCAGGTCAAGCCCGGAAGCGGGGATGCCCCCGGAACAGTTCGAATCGGGGACGCAGTATTGTTGTCCTGCGCGACCGCTTGATGCTCGGCCGAGGACGAAGCCTGCTCGACGGCTGCCTGCGGACGCTTGTCGGCTTGGTCCAAAGTCTCCACGGGTGGCAGCGGCAGCGGTGCTGTTGTCGTCGGCAGTTCCACCGCAGGGCCGATCATGGGGGATAGGACCGGTTGTTACAGCGACGCTGGTACGGGTTCGGCCGATTCGACCATGATGATCGGCCCCAGCGGCACAACGGCTTGCGTCGCCTTAGGTGTGATGGGAACTGCCATCGTCGGCGGGGGCAGTTGCGGATCGAAGGGTTCGGCCGTCCGCGCCGGCTCTGGATCCGGCTCGGACGGCGGCGAAAAGGTTGGCGGCTTGGATTCCGTCACGGGTTCGGCGACGGACGCCTCGGGCTTTTCCATATTCTCAGGTTGCTGTTTTGGCGCGTGCGCCACGGCGGCGTCGGGATGCGGCGGCTCCGG
>Ga0366819_10025_pt1 | contig 92217 bp, 61 predicted proteins | sample TotcelFGM3001N15_FD_207091 | JGI IMG/M metagenome (GOLD analysis project Ga0366819, IMG submission 207091) | Enriched cells from coal bed in the Powder River Basin, Montana, United States - Total cells FGM rep3 HSBNCT.FGM.300.1.N15 ... | reverse complement strand
GCCACGGCCCTGTTCCCCTATCACGCGGTATCCTCGGTGCCGGCGAACACCATTGCCGTTGAAGGACACGTAACGCTGCCCGCGCCGGAGCAAGCCGCATTTGATCTGAGACTGACCGGCGGCAGCAGGCACTCTGTTGCCCACAACAATATCCGCCCTGTCTTCGCGATCACTGGCCCGGCCGCGGGTGGTTTCGCCGATGAGTCCGTCGAGGATCGCCTGCTGCCGGTGGTTCAGGATACCCTGCCCGGTCCAACCAAAGATTCGCGTTTGCACGCTGTACGTTTTGACGCGGCCGGCCCTTCGAGCCTGCTCCAGCCGCTGGCCGGCATCGCCTAGCGGCACGCTGTGGAAGTCGTAGTGGCGTATCTGGTGTGTACCAGACCCATCCGTTTGCGTCTGATGCAGTCCGAGCACGCCTAGAAAATTGCCAATGGCTGGCATTGGGGGTATCGAAGCAGACCTGACGCGACCCAGACGTCTCTACCTTTCTCGACCCGAACCTCGTTACCCGCTCAGCCGCGCAATCTCGACCGCCTTCTGCAAATTCTTCTCCGCATAAACCTGCGTCACATCGGCCCGTGCATGCCCCAGCACGACTTGAGCCGCCTCAATGCCATGATCGCGGCGGACTTCCGTGCCCCTAGTATGCCTCAACTGATTCGGATGCCAATGGGGGATTTCGACGCCAGCCGCTTTTGCCTTGGAAAATCCGTAGTCGATCGCCCGGCGGTACGAGGCCGTGTCGTACCGGTCATGTTTCTGCCGCTTGGGCTTGCGGCGTTTGCGAACTTCCTTCTTTGCCGCTCTAGCCCGCAACTCGCACGGGTAAACCTTGGTCTTGCGTTCTTTACCAGAATTGGCCAAACGTTCATTCTGGCGCCAAGCCTCGGATTCCTTGGGGCTGAACAAGAACGCCTCTGGGTCGCGGTCCAGGAATGGCTGCAAAATAGCCTGAGCCTTAGGGCCAATCGGAATCAGTCGTTGGTGTCCACGCCAGCGGTTCTTGTGGTCGTGCCGCTCGTATACCCACACATCGGCAGATCGGTCAATGTCGCCGGGTCGCATGGACACAACATCATCAGGCCGCATTCCGGTCAGCCGCTGTACTTGGATCATGGCGGCGACGTGCGGCGTGACAAAGGGTAGCACAGCATCGACGTGCTTGTCATCTACCGGTTTTATAGGTTCGGTCTCGCGGGCTTCAGAGCGACCATACCGCAGGCCGGCAACTGCGAGCAGACCGTGAAAGACGGACGGCGGCACGAGTTCTTCGGCTACCGCCCATTTGAAGACTCGCTTGATGCGGCTGAGGCGATGATTGGCGACGTTTCGGCAGAGATTCTGTTCTGCGACCATGTATTGCTGAACGGCCTTCAACGCTCTTGGGCCAAAGTCGGTGACTTTCGTGGTGCCATAAAGGTGCCGAACCGGCCAGATCGCCTCCTTCATACTTTCCAGTTCTTTGGCGGGTTTGCCGTCCTTCGAGTAATAGGTCTCGGCGAATTGCCAGTAAGCAAGTAGCATTTCATTGATTGAGATGCTATCGCTGGGCTTTGCAGGTGTTACCGTGTCCGCGGCAATGGTTTGGCCACGACTGAGCCACTCTGCGACCAGGCGGTGGTATTTTTCCCAGCTTTCCGACGAGTCGTAGCGGCCGAGATAATGGTCCTTGCCGTCGATTCGCACGACGCCGAGATTTTTTGGTTTGTAATGGCGGTACTTGGGATTGGACTGTCGAGATTGGGACATGTGCGGCACCATTCCTTTCGCAAAGTAGTACCGGTACTACTTCGCAACTGGGTTAATGGCCGCACTGCCCAACGCAGGCAGGTACGCTAAGTGAAGCGTTCGGCGGTGTTTACGACAAGTGGAGACGAACGGGCTCGAACCGTCAACCCCCGGCTTGCAAAGCCGGTGCTCTCCCAATTGAGCTACGTCCCCAAATAAAAATCCGAAACTCGACGCTCGAAATCCGAAGCCGGGAAGCACCTCGAGGGGTGCTGACAATGCGCTTTGATCGGATTTCGAAAACTCGTGCTTCGGATTGAATGAGTGGGCGCACCAAGAGTCGAACTTGGGACCTCGTCGTTATCAGCGACGCGCTCTAACCAACTGAGCTATGCGCCCGATTGCTTCGTCGGGCCATATTCTAGACGGTTTCAGGCGGCTGTCAAAGGGGAGATTGAAATCCGAAAACCGTTCCGAGGTTTCAAGAAATAATGCCAGTCTGCAGCTACAAAGATGAGCGTCGGCCGCCGCCGGACGCGATCTTGTCCTGCTAGCATTAGAACCGGGAGAATCGTTAGAAAATACCCGGTTTTACTATCCTCAAAGGCGTGAGAAAACCGAACAATTACACGAAGTTTCCCATTCTTGTCAGCGAGAGGGACCAATCATGCTGTGCGCGATTCGCCGATTTTCCTGGGTTCTCAGTCTGACCGTATTTACCGCCGTCGGCGTTTCTGAGGCGGCTGAGGCGAAAGTCAGTGCCGCCCAAGCTTTGGGCTTGCGTCCCATTCAGAGCGAGGTCGAATACGACACTCCCGCCGAAGCCGACATGGCGAATTGCAGCGTGCAGATGAAGTCCGAGGGCGGTGTTGCAGGATGGTTGGTGATGGATCAAGGCGGCCAGTTGCTGCGGCGGTTTCTGGATACCAATGGCGACCAAAAGGTGGACCTATGGTGCTACTATAAAGGGGGGATTGAGGTTTATCGCGACATCGATGCGGATTTCAATGGCAAGGCAGACCAATATCGCTGGCTGGGCACCGGCGGTATCCGCTGGGGACTCGACAGCAATGAGGACGGCAAGATCGAACGTTGGAAGGCCATTTCGCCCGAGGAAGTCACAGCCGAGGTCGTGGCGGCGCTGGCCGCGCGCGACGCGGCGCGGTTTCAATGCTTGCTGCCGACTCCGCAGGAGATGACCTCGCTGGGGCTGGGCGAAGTCCAGACGCGAGAAATCGCCAAGAAGATCGCAGAGGCGGCACGCGGGTTCTCCGAACTGGCAGCCGGCCAGACGGTGGTCAACAGCCAGACGAAGTGGCTCAACTTCGGTGCCAACCGCCCCGGCGTGATCGCGGCCGGCTGGGAAGGTGCGACGCGCGACGTCATCGTCTACGACAATGCATCGGCCATCGTGGAGACAGACGGCAAGACGGCCCAAATCGCGTTGGGCACCCTGATTCAAGTCGACGGCGGCTGGCGGGTCATCGACCTGCCGTCCAACTTGTCTGATGCCCGCACCGTCAGTATCTCCGGCGGTTACTTTTTCCAGCAGGCTGTCGTTCGACAAGCGGAATCGGTGGGCACCGAAGAGGGGCTGAGCGAGACCGTCCAGAAACTGCTCCGCGATCTGGAAAAACTCGACAAAGCGTTGGATGCAAGTCCCAACCCGAATGAACTCGCCAAGCTGCACGTCAGTCGAGCGGACGTGTTGGAGCAGTTGGCCAAAAGCGCTTCCTCGGCGGAGGATCGTGAAAATTGGCTTCGCCAGCTGGCCAACGGGATCACGGCCTCGGTCCAATCAGGCGGTTACGCGGCGGGCGTCGGGCAATTGAAATCGCTGCACGAGAAACTGATGGGGCAACCGGCAGATGCGGAACTGGCCGCCCACGTGGAGTTCTTGTACCTGTCCGCCCAGTACAGTCAGCAACTGCAACAGCCAGAGGCAGATTACCCGAAGATTCAAGAAGAATGGCTCGCCAGCCTCGCCAAGTTTGTCACCGCGAATCCAACATGCGAAGACGCGCCCGAAGCCATGCTCCAGCTGGCGGTCGGCGAGGAATTCAACGGCAAGAACGAGGCTGCGATCGCTTGGTACGCCAAGATTGCGGACCAGTTTCCCAAAGCGCAGCAGGCGGCCAAGGCCGCCGGCGCGAAGCGGCGGCTGGAATCTGTGGGCAAGACGCTGGTGCTCAGCGGCAATACATTGGACGGCAAACCCGTTTCGTTGGACCTGCTTCGCGGGCGCACCGTCTTGATTCACTACTGGGCCACGTGGTGTGAACCGTGCAAGCAGGACCTGACGCTGCTCAAGCAAGCCCAAGCAAAGTACGCTAAGCAGGGATTTACATTGCTGGGCATCAACCTGGACAGCGATCAGGCGACGGCGATCAAGTACCTGCAGACCAGCCCTTTGTCTTGGCCTCAGATGTACGAGCCCGGAGGATTGGATAGCCGGCTGGCCGCCGAACTCGGCATTCTAACGCTCCCGACCATGCTCTTGATTGACAAGGATGGCAAAGTCGTCAATCGAAACATCTACGCCGCCGAACTGGACGGTGAGTTGGGGAAACAGCTTCGATAGCGAGTGTTATTCCGCTCACGGTTGGCATTGGCTCGTTTAACCGCGACCCAGCGGGGAGCACGTCGCCCACGCGCTCCCCGTTGGGTCGCGGTTAAACGACGATCGACGAATGTGCCATCCTCAACCGCGTGGGGTATAGCGAGGAAGAGTCGTGTTTCCTCGCTTACGCTTCGCGTTTACGATGGTCCAATGCTAGCATTCTGCCGCGACATTCCCATCAACGCCCTTGAGGGAAAATTGAAAATTTTTCAAGAACAAGAGCCCTGTCGAAGCGGCCACTCAGGTCTACCGGCGACTTTCCAGACTGCGCAAGAACCTCTTGGCTATCGACTTAGGCGTATTCCCCCGTTTTTGACGGGGCACGTTCTTTCCGGCATGGAAATCGCACTCCCCAGGAATTGTCGCGGCCGGTATAGTCCGCCGGCCGCTTATCATCCACCTGGAATGGAGTCTAGGAGTTTCAAACCATGCCGCCGTATACCGAAACTCTCGCCGCCGGGGCGATTCTCGTGATTCAGCTTGCCGGCGCCGCCAGTGTCATTCACACGAGGCTGAACGAGTGCTCGCGGACATCCGGCTCCGCCCAGAAGTGGTTTTTCATTCTGCTGTTTGCGGTCGGCTTGGCGACCATGATCGGCATTCATACCGGCCACAGCACATGGCTGCCGGGCGCAGCGACGCTGGGCCTGATGGCGATCGGTGCGACGGTCGACCTGCGGACGGAACGTCGCAGCCCCGCTTTTTGAGGGCCGGCTTCCGGGGTGAGGTTACATTTCTGCACGATACACCTTGCCGCACTTGGCACACGCACTGGCGGCGGTGGACGCTTCGACGTGCCGCCAAACGTGATCGCAGGCGCCCGCGGGTTTCCGGGCTTCCAAGCCGCACTTGGGACATACGCCAGGTGGGAAGCCGATTCCGGTGTCAAAGGCGTGCAGGCAAGCGTTGTCCAACCGCTCGACGCTGTCCACGGTGTTTTGCCGTCGCCGCGCGGCGCTCTCTGACTGGATCGCGTCTAATTCCTTCAGCTCTTGCCGCTCTTCGTACACGGTGTACAAGTATTTGAAAAACGAGTACAACAGCGCAATCAAAATCGTGGCCGGCAGGATTGCCACCATCGCAAAAAAGAACCATTCCTTCATGACGGACTCCTAGGTTCTATCTGTTCAGCCGGTTTCCGGCATAAACGTCGGCATGACGATGCCCTGGGGCGCCAGCCAATCGCCGCGAGCTTGGGCGAAGTGCAACTCACAATTAACGGCACCCCAGTCGTACATCTGATGTACCAGTTGCGGGCACTGGGCGGGCACCAGCCACACCGGCTGACGGCCGCGGTTATGGTTCAACTCGGCCAGAATCAACGCTGCCGCGTCTTCTTCGGTGCGCATGACGCCCGGCCCTAGCATATTGCTGGCCGGATGTGCCACGGATACGAGGAAGCCGTCCAGTCCGCCCGCTTTTCCTTCGATCACCGACACGTGCCAGATTCCGTCCGAGTTCTCGACAAAGTGCCGCAGGTCGTTTTCTCGGCGAATGTGATTTACCTCCCACTCCAATTGGGACATCGCGGTCAGGTCGTGCTGAGTGGCCTGCCGCACGCGTGCCGATTCCGGCATACGCTGATCAAGCCCGTTGTCTGGTACCTTGATGGTCATATCGTGATAGATCAGGCGCGGAACAAATCCGGCACGGCTGTACAGCGAATACGAATCCAGATTCAATGCGCTGGATACCAGGCGCATCGGCTTTGCGTCGCGATCGGCCAGCTCGGTGATATACCGCAGCAGGCGGCTGGCGATGCCTTGGCCGAAGTACTCCGGATGGACATTCATGATGCCCAGGGAAACGTGGGTCGAACGCGGATGGTAGAAGCAAGACCCGGCCAACCGGCGGGCGTCCCGATCCTCGGCCAAGACGCAGCATCCGGGGTCAAGCTGCTCATAGACCGCGCAAAAAAGCGTGGGGCCGTCTTTTGCGCCGGTAAAAATCGGCGGCCGGCCCCTGGAAACGTACCACGCATTGGTTGAATCGTAAATCAGTGCCGCCACCTCGCCCCAGTCTTCGTCCCCCATCGTCCGCAGTTCGATATTCGCCATAAGTCACCCAAGCCAAAAGGTTTGTGATGGGTCGGCAGCGGCCGCACCAAGATCTATCCACCCTATCAGACCACGATCCCATGTCAAGTGACGAAGAATCGCAGAAGCCGAATCGCGGTCATTGACCACGACGGGCGCCAACAGTAAACTGTCCGTTGTACGATCGCAAGACGGTGGCTGTAGCTCAGCTGGATAGAGCATCAGATTGTGGCTCTGAGGGTCGAGGGTTCGAACCCCTTCAGCCACCCCTAAAAACCCCGAGAAAACCGGGGTTTTTTCGTTTCTTGCGGGTGCCTGCTTTTTTTGAAAATGCCTGCAGTACATCCTGGAGTACACCCTTTAGACCAGTGGCAGCGGACGCTCCCAGGGAAGAGACCGCCAACATCAACGCGACGATCGACACGAATCGTTTCATAAGGGCCTCCCTCGCAGATGATGACCACACGGTTCATTTTCAGACCTCCATTTTCCGGCGACACTTCAGGAGAGTATCACGGCTGAGCCATCGGAAGCGATCGGACGTGGTCTCGCTTGCGCTGAGTCTCTTCGGCTACTCGGAAGTCCAGAGCTGGATTATAAATCAACGTATCCGCGACCGTGTGCGACTTGCCACGAAAATATCGGTCCTCGGTCAACCATGCTCGGTGACGTCAATCGCCAAGTCAATCGACAGAAAACGATGATGTTCGTGGCATCTGTGCAACCCCTTCAGGGTTGGCGATTCGGACGGGCTGCCTAACCCAGGGTGGCGCTCCGCGGCTGCGCCGCTGCGCTGACCCTGGGCTTTGTTGTTCAACCGCTTCGCGGTTAGCGAGCAAGAAGGCGGAGGGGGACAGGCTCGCTTTTCCAGCGGTCTGGGCATAAGCACGCGCGTCCACCTTCCTGTCCCGCCCCCTTCCCGAAATATGCTGCGGTTCGCCGCTTGGGGTTTCGCAGACGTTCTGCTGGACCATCTTGCGCTTTTTCCGTCTTGAATCTAAGCCGCCGCACTCCAGAGTTAGTTCTTCCAGCCAAATTTATCGGCAAAGGCGGCGGGGGTGTAGGTTTCCTGGCGATAATCGTCGGTCAGGACGACGTAAACTAACTCGGCGGCGATTGGGCCGACGGCGCGATAGTGGCCGTCGGGGTTGATCGTCAACTTAGCGGCGGGCAATCGACCGGTCACAGCCACCGTGTCCGTCAAGGTGCCGTCGGCGGCAGAGTACAGATCGACGGCCATCGGCAAGCCCACGGCAACGTAGCGGCCATCAGCGGTCCAGGCGACGCCCAGCGGGGCGGATTCCAACTTGACCGTCGCCAGCCGTTCGCCTTTGGCCGCGTCCCACACGATCAGCGATTTGCCGACCGTCGCCAGACGATCGCCGGACGGCGACCAGGCGACGTGGACGACCTCGCCCGTTTCGGCTGTCAGTTCCTGGATGCGCTCGCACGTCTCGACGTCCCACACCCGGACCAGCTTGTCCGGGTACGTGGCGGCGATCCGCTTGCCGTCCGGCGACAACGACGCCGAGCGGCCGGTCAGTTCCTCGGTTCTGATCGAGCGGTCCAGCTCCAGCAGTTCGGCATCGTACACGGTCAAGGTCGCCGTGTTGCCGGCGCTGGACTGGACCAGGAACCGCTTGCCGTCCGGCAACCAGGCGACGCCGCCTTTGGATTCGGTGTTGGGGACTTCGCGCAGTTCGCCGGATTTGATGCCGAGCAGCGCGATCGCCGTGCCGCAGGCTACGGCGAGCCGATCGCCGGTGGGCGACCATGCCAGCGCGTAGCCGGGGCTGTTCAGCAGGAACGACCGCAGCAAGCGGCCGGTGGCCGGTTCCCAGCACTTGACCGTCAGGTCTTGGCCGGTTGAGGCCAGATACTTGCCGTTGGGCGACCAAGCGAGAGACTCGATCTTCTTGTCGTGGCCCCGCAGCACTGAACACCCGGCGGTTTCCACGAAGCCGGGCTTCTGTTCGGCTCCCAGGGCCCACACGCGGACCGTCGCCGGAAAGTTCTCACCGTCGTCGCCCGCAATCGCCACGAAGCCGCCGTCGGGACTGCAAGCGATCGCAGAGATCGAGTCGCGGTGACCGGTCGGCAAGACCGACCAACTTCGCAATCCCAGAAGCGCGGGCGGTTGTGTAACGGGCGACAACGGGTACAGCGGACCGCCAGTGCGGGCTACGAGCCAATCCGAATCGATGCGGCAGTTGGGCAGCTTGTCCAGCAACACCTGCACACCCGCGGGCGTCACACGCGTCGCTTTGAGGCTGAGGCTGCGAAGGTTTGTCAATCCCGTCAGGTTTTCCAGCCCTTGATCGTCGATTGGGTTGGCGTCGAGGAGCAGCGTCTCCAGCGTTTTCAGGCCGCGAAGATCTTCCAAGCCGCGGTTGGTGATTCGCGCATTTTGCAGGTTGAGCAACGTGATATCCGCCAGGGCGCGAAACGGCGTCAGGATTCCGTCGCCACAAACGGACCCTGCCACACTCAGTTCCAGAATGCGAAACGGGCGAATTACATTAACACGATCGGCTTCCGTTCTGACAAGTAACGGAGGCTCGTCCAAGAATTGAATCTTGCCCCATCCGCCGTGAAAGCCATGCACTCCGCCAGTCGGAGCGCTGAGTGCTCTCTGTTCGTCAGTTGCGGCGAGATACTCAACGTTGCATGATGGTAACTTGGCTCTCAATTTATCGGCTTCGGCGGAAGTAACGTTCGTAGTATTGAGTCTCAACGTCTTGATGTTTGGGAGGGCACAGAGCGACGAAATGCCGGCATCCGTTACTTCCGTGCCGCTGAGACACAGATACTCGAGATTGGGAAACTCGCGTGCCATCTCTGCCGTTCGGTCCGTCACCCGAGCCCAGGTCAGCTTCAGGTACTTCAAGTTGGGAATTGACAGTAACGCCTTGACGCCGTTGTCGGAGATCAACGTCGTTGTGAGATCTAGCGTTTCCAATTGCCCCCACGTGTGTAGAACCGCGAGCCCCGTATCGGTCGTTGAGGTATTCGTCAGCCTCAATTCCCGAAGATTCGCCGCGTTCTGCAAGCGACGTAGTCCGGCTTCTGAGATTCCTGTGGTCGATACATTCAGCGATTGAAGGCTGGGTAACATGCCGATGGCGGCGCAACCTTCGTCGGTCAGTTTACTCTGCCCCATCCAAAGCTTAGTCAGCTGTTGGAGGCTGGCCAGTGGCTCCAACCCGGTTCCCGTAACCGCTGTGGCCCAGAGGTCCAGCGTCGCCAAGTTTTCGAGCGAAGCCAGATTGGCAAGACCTGCATCCGTGACTCGCGTGAAACCGAGAGTCAATTCGGTCAACTGCTTGAGATCCCGGAGGTGCTGCAGCCCTGCATCACCGACCTTGGTTTGGCTCAGGTTCAACACCCGCAGACTCCGCAGCGCCCCCACATGCTTCAACCCCGCGTCGGTAACGGGCTGGTTGGCAAGGTTAAGCGACTCCAAATTGGGAAAACCGTTCCACTGGGCGAGCACGCTATCGGTGATCGGCTGGTTGGTGAAGGTCAAACGGCGAACATTTTCCATTTTCGCAAGGTACGCCCAGCCCGACGGCGAGATGGGGCAGGCTTCGATGTGCAAATCCTGCACGGATTTCAGCCCGGCCAAACGCGCCACGGCGCGGTCGATGATGCGCATTCCCGACAGGCGAAGAACCTTGAGATTCGGGAGGTGCTGCAGGTAGGCCAACTCGGCCGGGACGAAGTCCGCACTCCGGCCAAGCATTACCGCCTCGACCTGGAACGGCTCTGTGGGAAACTCGGTGACGGTAGTGACCGAACGAGCTTGGCCATCAATCCGGATCGTGACCTGCGCCCCGTGTTGCACCAGCCACGACGCCACCCATCGCTCGGCAGGCAAGGAGTCAGCCGGAAACTGTTCAAGCTGGAGAGGCAGGTCGCGGATAATGCGAAAACCAATTCCAGAGCTTATAGGATCTCGATGAGAAACTCGAATCGCGTGCGGGCCTGCCACGGCCGTGTGAATAAAGTGCAGTCCGCGTAGGACAGAAACGGTCGAACCCCCCAGCTGAATGATCCATGGGTCGCGGAAACAAATCTCGTGGACATTTCCCAACATATCGTAGAACCAAATGGATTCGCTCGTTTCAGGCCCACTGCATGGGGTACGGCCTGACTTCCGTCGGGAGTTGCCTTTCTGGTGTCATCGAGCCACGCCAAATCGCTGAGTTCGGCGATGTCGGCCACAAAGCCGTACTTCAGGTCGCCGCCGGCTCGGCACGCATCTTCCCATTCTTCTTCAGTTGGCAGTCGGTAATCACGGCTTTCCTTGCACGAGAGCCAGTCCGCAAACGCATTGGCGTCGTCGAGAGACACCTTGACGACGGGTTGATTCGAGTCCGTTGATGAAGCCGTCGGATGACGCCAAGACATGCCCGCGAATCGAAGATACGATTCGTCAGGCAAGAGTCGCAAGAGCAATCCCGCCTGCTCGCCGGTTGATTTGTAGCCTGACTCAAGCACGAACTGCCGAAACTGATCGAGCGTCACCTCATACGCGCCAACCTGGAAGGGCCGGAAGAGCCGAACAGTCCGTTTCGGTGTGGACTGCTTAAGACCGTCGGTGTACCACGAAGACGCCCGAAGATTGGCTTTTGCCAGATCTTCCTGAAACACTTGAAACTCTTGGGCCGTGAGCCCCATCCCGTATTCGCCCGGCGGCAGGATGACGAGTTTCATGCCGATCGAGTTGGTTTCCTCGACAGGGATGCCCAGGTGTTTCGCCCACGCATCTTGATGCTGCCGGGCTTGCTTGGGATCGAACGGGGCGATGGCGGGCGGGGGAGCGTCGTCGGCGAAGTTCCAGGGAGGCAGGTCGTTTTGCGCAACGCTTGGCCCCGCCGGAACGCTCGAGGGCGATGTTGCTGGCGTGCCCACCTGCGGTCGCTCCGTCGTCTTCGCCAGATCAACCTCCTTGCGCCGCACGACCTTGACATCGACATTCCGGAACGTCGTTGCGCCATCGGTCGCCGCCAACCCCGGCGCGCCATAGCTGTGCGTGCTGTCCTGAACTTCGATCGCCGGTTTGCCGTTTAGGGATACCGTCAGCACATTGCCCACCGCGGCGAACTCGAGGGCCAGCGGTTGGCCCGCCGCCACGGTGACCGGCGCACTCTTCAATTCGCGCCACTTCTCGCCTTCGGTTACGCCCAGGACCAGCTTCGTGCCGTCTTCCAGGACCGCGGCGTACGAGCCGGCCGGGGTTTCGCGGAGCAGCAGCCGAGCGGTCGGCTGGACGTTGATTTCGACCTGGATCTGGACGCGGATCACCAAGTCCACGGCCAGCGTCGGGTATGTGACGGTGGCGTTTTCCACCCGCACGGCGCCGTCGTCGAACGTCACGGCGCCGGGGCCGGTCGTCTGCCACGCTTTCAGGTCCGCCTCCGACGTGACCAGCGGCACCCAGACGCCGATCGGCATTTTGGAGTGCGGTGCCTTGTCACCGCTTTGGACTGCGGCCGACCTTGGCACGTCGGTCGGGGTTCCTCCGGACGCCTTGTCTTCGATCGTCACCGACTTCAAATCGCCCTCGGGCACCTCGACGATCGTCTCTTTGCCGCTCTTCTGCACGATGCGGATCACGATGACGCCGGCCAGGACCGCGAAGGCGAAGAAGGCCAGGGCAGTCAGGAGCAGACGGGGGGACGCGGAGAGGGGGCGACGCGGAGAACTGAGGACGTGAGGATCGCGAGACGGGGCGGGACTGTTGACGCCGGAACCGGGGATGTTGGCTGGCGTTTGCGATTTGGACAAAAGCGGTGACAAGGCACCGCATTCCAAATGCCGAGCGGTGTCGCCTACTGCGGACGAGGCACCAGGCTCGGTGCCTATGACCGATGGCTCGGACAGCGGCTCGCCGCGCTGCATGGCGTCGGCTTCGCGGTACAGTCGCGGCAGATTCGCGCCGACGGCAAAGGGCAGCAGGGCGTCGAACACTTCCTGCGGCGTGGCGATGCGTGCCTCGCGCTCCTTGGCCATCATGCGGTCGAGTACGGCGGCCAGGTCGGCACTGACGTCGGTCCGCAGCAAGCCGATCGGCGGCGGCGTGTCGCGCATGTGGCCCAGGATCTTGTCCATGTTGTTCTTGTACTTGGGGCCGCTGAACGGCGATTTGCCGGACAACAGTTTGTACAACGTACAGCCCAGGCTGTAGATGTCCGCGCGGATATCGGCGGTATGGCTGTCGCTCGCTTGCTCGGGCGCCATGTAGTCGGCCGTGCCCATGGCCGTGCCGGAGGTGGTCATCTCGCCGGCGCCAGCGTCGCCGTTGGCGTCACCGCCGCCGAGTCGCGCCAGGCCGAGGTCCAGCAGCTTGACTTGGCCGCCCGGCGTGAGGATCGCGTTCGAGGGCTTGATGTCCCGATGGACCAGGCCGTTTTCGTGGGCGCATTGCAAACCCGCGGCGATCTGCCGGACGACTTCGCAGGCGTCGGCGACTCGCGTCGCGCCGACATTCAAGACCACGTCGCCCAGATCCATTCCGGCGACGTATTCCATGGCCAAAAAGTGCGTGCCGCCGATTTCGCGGGCGTCCATGGCGCGGACGATGTTCGGATGGTCGAGCCGCCCGACAGCCCTCATTTCGCGGTCGAACCGGGCCAGCGCAAGCGGATCGGCCATGCGCTCCAGCGGCAGCACCTTGACCGCGACAATCTTGTCCAGCCGCCGATGCCGGGCCTTGTACACCGCGCCCATGCCGCCTTGGCCCAGTTTTTCGAGCAGTTCGTATTCGCCCAGTTGCGGCAATTCGATCGCCGGCGGCTCGAACGTCACGGTTGCCGGCCCTGCGTCGGCGGACAGCTCGGCGACGGCGACCCCGCCCGTCGTGGGCGCGTCGGCCATGGCCCGGACGTTGGCCAGAGCTTGCTGCAAAGGCGCCTCGTCGGCAAAGGGTTCTTCGGGCGCCGGCATCCGCAACCGAGCCATCACCGTATCGTCCACGGGCCCAAAGCTGTCCGTCGTGGTCTGGCACGCGGCACATTCGGCCAAGTGGACGATCAGAGGCTGGGCGCGGTCTTCCGGCAGTGCGCCTCGATGCAGGGCCAGCAGTTCCTCACGCGACGGGCAAGAGATCGTCATGGACGGCCTCGTTCTTGGAGTGCGGTGACTTGCCACCGCTTTGAAATTAGGCTTGGTGCGGAAAAAGGGTTCGGGTATATCACCAATAAATCGTCTCAGGTCCATCGATGCACGCGCCGCATGCATCATCGTAGCGTGGCGCTGCACAGCCGTGTTGGATGTTCAAAAAAGCGGTGACGAGGCACCGCACTCCAAAAGGTATAACGTAAGAATCTCGAACGACTTTTTTTCATCTCGGCATTGTCACTCCAGTAAATCGTCCAATAGTTCCCGTATCCTCTTGCGCACGCGGTACTTAGCATCATAAACCGATTGGACGCTGACGCCCAACTGCTGGGCGACTTCGGAGCTGGGGACGCCGTCCGCCACGGCTAGCCAGAATGCCTGCCACGTCGTCGGTTCGACGGAGGCCCGAATCAACGGTATGGCTCGATGCAGCATGCTTCGGGCAGCAACTGGTTCCAAGACTTCACAAGACTCGATGCTGGTGATCCGCAGATCTTGCGCATTGGCTTCAGCAGCGTCCATACCTGAGTCGGACAGCACGTCGGGCAATTGAGCCAAGCGGTTTTGGCCATCCGTTCCCCCCAGCGGCTGCTCGCCGCCTTGGATCTGGCGCAGTCGGTCGCGGATCTTGTTGCGGGCGATGGTCCGGAGCCAAGCGAGAAAGCTGTCCCCAGGCCGGTCACGGCGAAATCGCGCGATACTGCCAAAGATGGCACCAAAGGTCTCTTGGACGATGTCGGCCGCATCCTGCGCTTGCAGGTTTGCGTGACGGGCCCAGTTGTAGATCAGAGGACCATAGAGATCTGCCAATTCCCGCCACGCCGCTGGCTCCTGGGCTTGAACGCGCAAGACTAAGCTGGACGAAGTGCTATTCGTCGCCGGCGAGGGAGGGCTGGATAACGTCACGTCGTCAACGCTCATCGTCCCATACCATAATAGCTGGTTGGCTAACCCTTCCGAGTATGGCGTGTCGCGGGCGAAATGCAAGAGGGGCTACGGGCGCCGTGCGCCACAGCCAGAAGCTGCCACTGAAAATGCTGTTGAAATGGCATTGAGCCTCGCCCGAACTCGCCGGGCAGTTAATATCGACCCGCGTGGCCGCAGGGAGGCTCGCAGTTCACATCGTGGCTCAGGTTTGCGGCTACTGACATACGGAGCCGCCGAGATGAGCGGTTGTCTGCCGTGCAGCCGGAGGCCACCGAGTTTACCTCGGCGGAGTTTCACCTTCCGCCTAGAAACGCGACCGCCCGACAGCCACCCTTTCCGCCGCCGGCGGCGGAAAGGATATTTTTGTGTCGGATCTTCTTGGATGGAAGGTGAAACTCCCCTGGGGTAAACCCAGGAGCCTCAGACGCCCGTGTTGCTGTCAGATACATTACCGTCGACGAAGATCGGCGGTGAGGGCCTCAGTACCGCTCATTCTTTACGTTAACCCCCAGCACATTCAGCCTACTAATCGCCAGGAAAAACGCGCCCTCCATGTCAGGAGTTCTGAAGTTGCCGACGTGCCGGCGGATCGGTACGATACAGCACGGCGGCGGATGGCCACGGGCGAACCGTCGACTTTCTTTGCCGCCCATAGTTGCAATTGCGAATCGAGTTATGGCCGCTTATGATTTGTCATAAGTGGCCACATCTCCGTCCGTGCGCTGTCCTTCGGCCTCTGCGAAATGAAATTCGTTCCTCGCCCGAATGGAAAAGAGGCGAGACAATGCCTACAATAAGCCCTTGAAAACCGCGGCTCGTTTTTTGTCGCTCGCCAAATCCTTGGGAGTCCGCTCACATGGCCGTTATTCTGCGCGTGAACATGACCGATCTTTCGATCCGGCGGGAAGAGGCCCACGAACGCTACCGGGACCTGGGAGGCCGCGGTCTGACGTCGGCCCTGATCGCCACCGAGGTCCCACCGCACTGCCATCCGTTGTCCGCCGCCAACAAGCTGATCTTTGCGCCCGGCAGCCTGACCGGCACCGGCGCACCGTGCTCCGGACGGTTGTCCGTGGGTGCCAAGAGCCCGTTGACGGGAACGATCAAAGAGTCGAATTCCGGCGGGATGGCGGCGATCGATCTGGCGATCTGCGGCATCCAGGCCATCGTCGTCGAAGGCCAGGCGGCGGCCGGCACTTGGCATCGCCTGCGTGTCAGCCACGATCAAGCGGTGCTGGAACCGACCGACGACTTGGCCGGCTTGGGCAACTACGACACGGTGGCTCGGCAGGTCGAACGGTTCGGCGACAAGGTCTCGTGTATCAGTATCGGACCGGCCGGCGAGATGCGCGCCGGCAGCGCCAGTATCGCGGTGACGGACGTCGAGCGGCGGCCGACGCGGCATTGCGGCCGGGGCGGCCTGGGAGCCGTGATGGGCTCCAAGGGCTTGAAAGTCATCGTAGTCGATCCGGTGGGAGGCCAGCGGCCGCGCCCGGCGGACATGGCGGGGTTTCGCCAAGGCGCACAGAAGTTCAACGAAGCCTTGATGAGCCATCCGCTGACCGGCGAAGGCTTGCCCAAATACGGCACGAACTCGCTGGCCAACGTGATCAACGCCGCCGGCGGCTATCCGACGCGAAACTTCCGCGACGGCCAGTTCGAGGACGTCGAGCCGATCAGCGGCGAGCGGCAGCACGACCTGATCGTGGAACGCGGCGGCCAGATCGCCCACGCCTGTCATCGCGGTTGCACGATCCGCTGTTCGCGGATCTACGTCGACGAGCACGGCGAGTACGTCACCAAGGGCCCGGAATACGAGACCATCTGGGCGCACGGCGCCAACTGCGGCATCGCCGATCTGGACGCCATCGCCCGCATGGACCGCATCGACGACGATCTGGGCCTGGATACGATCGAAACCGGGGCCACGATCGGCGTGGCGATGGAAGCCGGCATCATTCCCTTTGGCGACACGGACGGCGCGTTGCGGCTGTTGGACGAAGTCCGCCGAGGCACCCCGCTGGGACGGCTGATCGCCTCCGGCGCCGAGGTCTTGGGACGAGTCTACGGCATCGAACGCGTCCCGACGGTCAAGGGCCAGTCGATGCCGGCTTACGATCCCCGCGCCATTCAAGGCATGGGGGTGACGTACGCGACATCGACGATGGGGGCCGACCATACCGCCGGCTACGCCGTCACGGCGAACGTGCTGAGCGTGGGCGGCAAAGTCGATCCGTTGCGGGCCGAGGGGCAGGTCGAATTGAGCCGCAATCTGCAGATCGCCACCACGGCGATCGATACCACCGGACTGTGCTTGTTCGTCGCGTTTGCCGTGTTGGATAACCCGGCGGCGCTGGAAGGCATTTGCGAGATGCTCAGCGGTTACTTTGGACGAGCTGTCACCGCGGACGATTTCCTGGCGATGGGCACCCGTACGCTGGCTCTGGAACGGGCCTTTAACAAGGCCATCGGCTTTACGGCCGCCCACGACCGGCTGCCGGAGTACTTCCGCACGGAAAAACTCGCTCCGCACGATATCACGTTCGCGGTGTCGGACGCGGAATTGGACCAGGTATTCGCGGGGATTGGATAAGTCGCCGGCCATGAGCACGATTCGCGTCTATGCTTACGCCGAGTTGCGTCAGTACCTGGGCGGCTCGGCGGCCGTCGAAGTTACCGTCGCCGACGGCGGGACGGTCGCAGCGCTGCTGGATCAACTGGGCATCCCGCGCGAGCGGACCAAGATCGTCTTCGTCAACAGCCGCGCCGCGGAACTGGATCGTCCGCTGGCGGACGGCGAACGCGTGGATTTGTTCTCCGCGATCGGCGGAGGATAAGCGGTTTGGAGGCTTCGGATGATTCCGGATTGGCTGCGGCTCGCCATGCCCGGTCGTCACCCATCAGGAGAAAAGACGTATGAACCACTTGCCCAACCGTTTCGATCGCCGTCACTTGCTGACCCGTGTTTTGCCGGCCGCCGCCGCGGTGGCCGCGCTGCCCCGGCCGACGTGGGGAGCGGACGCCGCCGAGGAACTACCGCCGGTGCGGCAGATCACGCGCGGGCCGAAACCTCATTGGTTCGCGTATTACGACAAACTTCAGTTCGATCCCACGGGCCGCTACGTGCTGGGGATGCAGCTGGGTTTCGAGCACCGCTCGCCGCGTGCCGACGATGCGATCACCATCGGCATGATTGACTTGCAGGACGGCGACCGCTGGACGGAGCTGGGCCAATCGACCGCGTGGTGCTGGCAGCAAGGATGCATGCTGCAATGGCGGCCCGGCTCGCCGAGCGAGGTCCTGTGGAACGACCGTCAAGGCGATCGCTACGTGTGCCACATCCTGGACGTACAGACTCGTCGGCGGCGGACCATTCCGCACTCGATCTACGCCGTCAGCCCCGACGGACGATGGGCCGTAGCCAGCGACTTTCGCCGTCTGAAGGATATGCGTCCCGGCTACGGCTACAACGGGATCGACGATCCTTGGGCCGAAGAAGCGGCGCCTCGGGATTCCGGCATCTGGCGCGTGGATTTGGAAACCGGCGGACAGGAGTTGGTGGTCAGCTTGGCCGACGTGGCGCAGATCCCGTGGCGAGATCGCGATCTGTCAAAGTCCAAGCATTGGTTCAACCACCTGCTGGTCAATCCCGACGGGACGCGGTTCGAGTTCCTGCACCGCTTCCGAGCGCCGGAGGACCGAGCGCACACGACGCGGATGTTTACCGCCAATCCCGATGGCTCCGTGCTGCGCGTGCTGGACGACAACGGCGTTACCTCGCACTTCATTTGGCGCGACCCGCAGCACCTCCTCGCCTGGTCGCGTTACCAGCTACCAGGCGCGTTTTTCCTGTTCGGCGACAAGCCGCAGGTGACCGTCGAACCGGTGCTGATGGCGAACGACGGACATTGCAGCTATCTGCCCGGAAACGAGTGGATCCTGTGCGACACGTATCCGGACCGCCAGCGAAACCAGACCGTGTACCTGTACCACGTGCCCTCGCAACGCCGCGTCGTGTTGGGCCACTTCCACTTGCCGACCGAATATACCGGCGAGTGGCGCTGCGACACGCATCCGCGTTTCAGTCCCGATGGGCAGAGTGTGGTCATCGATTCGCCTCACACGGGCCAAGGCCGGCAAATGCACCTGATCGACATCCGAGCGATCGTCGCGTAGATGGCCGAGGCGTCGTGCATCATCCCTGTGTCCGCACGAGGCTCCTGTGGCCCGGATGACTCGTGCAAACGCAAAGGACACAGCGATCGCAGAAAAGAGACTGCGGTCGCGACGCGCCTGGCAGACTACAGACGCTGACGGTGCTGGTCGCGAAATGCGTCGAGCTTGCGTTTCGTGTCGGCTGCCAGTTGCTGCTTCATCAAGTGCTCCGAAGCGCGGCGGGCGATGAAAAACTCTCGGTGGTCCAGCAGACCGGCAACATCCGCTTCGACGCGCCCGGAAAAGAACCCTTTCGCGTCCAGCAGCCTGAGGATCAAATGAACTTGGAAAAAGGGCAACCGGTCCAAAACGCCGCTTAGTCCTTCGAGCGTTTCCGGGGGCAAGTTCGGTTGGGCGGCGAAATAATCCAAGATCATCGGGCTGTAGTTGCCGGTCAGGCGACAGTACGATTCGATCAGCCGCCCGTGCAGTCGCCGCTTGTCCGGCATCGCCCCGTGCAGGAATTTGAGGGAAAGCGCAATGTGCTCGCGATCGCCAGCCTCCAGGACATGAAACACGTCGTCGACGAACTGCTCGTCGGTCGGGCGATGCCGCACGACGTGCTTGAGTGCGAAATCGACTTCGCGGCGATCCTGGGATTGCAGTAGACGCCGAAGGTAATTGGGCGTACAGCGTTGTTCGGTCAGATCCTGCAGTTTCCGGAAGATTTCGCCGTTGGCCCAACGCCACATCGCCCAGCTGGTATAGGCCGCGTCGTCGACCACAGCATCCTTGACCGTCTGGGGAGTCGCGCCCGACCAGCCGTCGATCCCCGCCGAGTCCGCCGACTCCGCCTTTTCCGGCATCGGTGTGACCAGGATTTCCAACGGGTGAGTGCCCAGGATCGAGTTCCGATCCTTCAGGATTTGGTCCAGCTTGGCGTAATCGGCAGCCAAGAAAGGCACGTGCTTTTTCTTGGTCAGCGGCATATCCGCGGGGTATTCCAGCCGCTGGTAATAGCCCAGCGCGTCCCAGTACATGGTGAGTTTGACCATTCGGCACAACTCGTCCATGCAAACGTGCGTGGTAAAGGACAGCGCATACCCAGCGGGAAAGCCGTCTTCGTCGCTGAACTGAATAACGCGGTATGTCCGCGGCGGTAGCGTCGGCGACACCGGATCGGACAACTCGATCTCGATCGCGGCTTGTTTGTCACGAGCCTGTGCGGCGATCAGGCCGAGCGTTCCAACGACAAGGAAGACGGAAAGAAAGTTCTTGATGCTCATAGCGGACGGCATGGCTTGGCAAACACAGATTGGCGAGATAGATCCAGCGACGCAGGCTCGACGGGGATCGTTCCGACGACCAAGTATATCGCAGACATTTCCGAGGGACATCCCCGTTGCGGCAAGGTTGGCGGGAAAAAGTTCTCAAGCTTGCGTTGGGGACCATTGCACTCGTTGCTACTATTTCCGAAAGCTTCCATTTTCTCCCGGCGCAGCTTCTCGCCTGCTGCCGGGTCGAGTATTCTACGAAAATCAGAATCCCCCAACGCCATCTAGGAGAACCTTACGATGACCTATCGATCTGCCTTCGTCCTGGCGGTTTTCGGCGCCGCGCTGTTCATCCCGCCGTCGCGGGCCGCGGCCCAGAAACACGAGCTTGTTCATGCCCAAGACGGATCCGGCGTCTTTGGTTACAAGGATACGCCGGTGCAGCCTTGGTCCGGCTTTCACGTCCACGACCCGGACCGGCCGGCGCCGCCGATCGTGACGCCCAGCCCGTTTACGCCGGCGGAACAACCGGCCGCCCCGTCGGATGCCGTGGTGCTGTTCGACGGCCGCGGCCTGGACCAGTGGGAACCGAACAAGTGGCAGGTCGACGAAGGTTGTCTGGTCGCCATTGACGGGCCGATGCGAACGAAGGAGGTGTTCGGAGATTGCCAGTTGCACCTGGAGTGGATGGCCCCGGACGAGCCGACGGAGAGCGTCTGGAATCGCGGCAACAACGGCGTGTTCTTGTTGGGGGTCATCGAGGTGCAGATCTTCGATTCGTCTTCGGTCAAACTGTATCCCGACGGGCAAGCGGCGTCCATCTACGCCCAGACGCCGCCGCTGGTGAACGCCTCGCGCAAGCCGGGCGAGTGGCAATCCTACGACATCGTGTTCACGGCGCCGCGCTTCGACGATGCCGGCAAAGTCTGCGAGCCCGCTCGGCTGACGATGTTCCACAACGGCGTCCTGGTGCATCGCAACCAAGAGATCTTCGGCCACACGCCGCACCTCCGCTTGGCCAGTTACGACGGCGTCCCGGCACAAGGCCCGCTGGCGCTGGGGGCCCACGGCTGCCCGGTCCGATTCCGCAACATCTGGATTCGCCGGCTATAGCAGCCGGCGCCTCAGCCGGCCATCGGCATGACGACGGCCAGCAACATCGTCACCAGCAAGCTGACGCTGGCCAGCACGACCAGCATCACGGTCCACGACTTCAGGGCCTCGATTTCCGTCAGTCCGCCCATCTTGGCGAAGATCCAGAACCCGCTGTCGTTCATCCACGATCCGACCAGCGATCCGCCGCCGATCGCGGTCGCCAGATAGACCGGATGGAAGCCCAGCGATTCGGGACTGGCGATCCCGGCCAGCATGGCCGAACCGGTGATCATCGCCACCGTGCTGCTGCCTTGAGCCGTCTTCAATACGGCGGCGATCGAGAACCCCAAGACCAACAGCAACAGTCCGCCGCTCCCGCCGGCGCCGGCAAACAACTGCTGAATCGCGTCGCCCACCTTGGCCACTTTCAGCATGTCGCCGAAGGCCCCGCCGGCGGACGTGATCAGGATAATCACTCCGCCGCTCATCAGCGCCACTTCGACCGCTTTGGCCATCTCGGGCAACGCCAGCTGCCGCTGCTTGATCAACGTCGCCATGGCGACCAGAGCGGATAACAGCAAAGCGAAGTTCGCGTTGCCGACCATGTTGGTCAATCCGGAGACTTGGGCCAAACGCCGAGCGGCCGGGGAAGCGATCGCTTCCGGCGACCGCAACCACTTGGTCAACTGTTCCTCCTGTTGCGGTTGGGAGATTCCCGCTTGCTGCAGTTGCGGACGCAGCATGCTCTTGGCCGACGTTTCGACGATCGTGTTCATCGAGATCAGCACCACGGGCAGCAGCACAGGCAGGATGCTCAGCCACAGCGGAGGCAGTTGTGCGCCGTCCAACGGTTCCGGTTCGGGCTGGTCGCCGATCGGGCGCATGGGGATCGGCATCCAGCGATTGGCGAAATAGGCGAACATCAGCCCGGCGGCCGCGGACGGCAACGCCACCAGTCCGCCGATCAGAATCATGAAGCCCACATCGACTCCCAAGGTAGCGGCAATCACCAGCGGACCCGGAGTCGGCGGAACCAGCGTGTGGGTGATCGCCCCGCCACCGCCGATCGCCAGGATATACAGCAGATAGTTGCGGTGGGTACGGCGGTACAGCGAGCGCGCCAGGGGGACCAACAGGTAGAAGACCGTGTCGAAAAAGACGGGGACAGCCAGGACCCAGCCGCTGGCCATCAAGGCGACCGGCGACCGGCGCTCGCCGAACAGCCGCAGGAACGCGCGCACGATGCGATCGGCGGCCCCGCTGTCCAACATGCACTTGCCGATTACTGCCGCCATGCCGATGACGATGCCGATCCTGCCCGCGGCCGCGCCGAACGACATCGCGACGCGCGCAATCGAATCGGCCCACAGGCCTTCGCCTAACAGGGCGACCGCCAGGACGCTAACCGCCATCGCCGCCACGACCAGAGCGATGAACGGATTGACTTTGGCGACGATGATCAGCCCCAGCACCACGGCCATGCCGGCGCCGAGAATAACCAGCGGCCAAACGATGCCGGCCGACGGAGTTGACGGGGGCGACGGGGCTGCCGAGGGGGCCGCCGCGGCGCCGCGAGAGACCGCCGCAGACGACGGTTGCTCGCCGGCGACGGACGTCAACGGCCAACACACGCCGGTCCACGCAAGAAAGACCAGGATGCCCGCCATTGCCGCTCGTCGTTGAATCATGCCATCACCTCCGGAAGTAGGAGCGTCAAGTATCGAATTCGCCGGCTCGAAAGTCAAGCAACGCAACTGAGTCGGTTCTGGCATTCCGGACTGGGTTCCGTTAAAAAGACGGCTGTCGGAAATTGGGCGACCGGAAGAATTGACTTGCCCATCGTAACCCGATGCGTCAGCGAGGAACGAGGCTCGTTGCGTTATCGCCTCGCTGACGCTTCGGGTTACCTTCTTTCTTCCGATCGCTGTGACCTGGCGTCCTTTATTATCGGAGGACAAGATGCTGAAGAACTGCTATCCGTATTATCTGGCGAGCGAACCGCAAGCGCCCAACGGCGATCTAGAGGTGATCGACAAGTACACCGGCCGACTGCTGGCGCGCGTGGCGCTCGCGGACGAGGAGACGATCGATCGGGCGATCGTAGCGGCTGTTGAGGCGAGGGAGCCGATGCGGCGGATGAAAGCGTACGAGCGTCAAGCCGTCTTGCAACACTGTGTGGACCGTTTTCGCAGCCGCGCGGAGGAATTCGCCCAGGCGCTGTGCGCGGAGGCCGGCAAGCCGATCAAGGATGCCCGCGGCGAGGTCGCCCGATTGATCGACACATTTCGGATCGCCGCGGAGGAAGCCATCCGCATGTACGGCGAGGTCCTGCCGCTGGATATCTCGCCGCGAGCCGCGGACTATACGGGCATGTGGAAGCGGGTTCCCATGGGACCGTGTTCGTTTATCAGCCCGTTCAATTTTCCTCTCAATCTGGCCGCTCACAAGATCGCCCCCGCCTTGGCCGTCGGCTGTCCCTTCGTGCTCAAGCCGGCCTCGCTGACGCCGATCGGCGCGCTGATGATCGGCGAGATCTTGGCCGAAACCGATCTGCCGCGGGGCGCGTTCTCGATCCTGCCCTGCCGCCGCGAGGGCGCGGACCGGTTCGCCACGGACCCGCGTTTGAAGCTGCTGAGCTTTACGGGCTCGCCCGACGTGGGATGGCAGCTCAAAGCCAAGGCAGGCAAGAAGGCGGTAATTCTCGAACTGGGCGGCAATGCCGCGTGCATCGTGCACAGCGACGCCGACCTGGAGGACGCGGTGCGGCGGAACGTCATCGGCGGATATTATCAATCGGGCCAGTCCTGTATCAGCGTCCAGCGAATTCTGGTGCATCGGGAAGTGTACGGCGAGTTCCAGCAGCGTTTTGCCGCGGCCGTCTCGCAGCTCAAGGTGGGCGATCCGCGCGCCGAGGATACCTTTATCGGCCCGATCATCTCGGACAAGGAATGCAGCCGAATCGAGCAGTGGGTGGATGAGGCGGTGGCAGCCGGAGCGACGGTATTGACTGGAGGCAAGCGCCGAGAACGTAATCTGTACGAGGCGACAGTGTTGGAGAACGTGCCCGTGGACGCTCGCGTCTGCTGTCAGGAGGTATTCGGTCCGGTCACGATGCTCCGCGCTTATGACGATTTCGATCAGGCGCTGGACTGGGTCAACGATTCCGCGTTCGGGCTGCAGGCCGGGGTTTTCACGCGCGACATCTATCGAATCCAGAAAGCCTGGGACGTGCTCGAAGTAGGAGGCGTCTGCATCAACGAAGTGCCGAGTTGGCGGGTGGATCACATGCCGTACGGCGGCGTCAAGGATTCGGGCCTCGGCCGCGAAGGCATCCGCTGGGCCATGCACGACATGACGGAACTCCGTTTGCTGGTCATACGCCATCCCGCGGGGCCGTAGACCGGGAAGTTATTCTGGCCGCCGCTGCTACGGCGTGGCCGCTTCCCACGGTTCGGAACTGACGTCGAGGGTCGCCACCCAGCCGCGGGCGGCGGACCAGGCGCAGCCGACCCCACCGTACTGGAAGTCGGCGTCCAACAGGATCACGCGGTGGCCTCGGTCGAGGATACCCGGATCGAGAACCCACCAGGCGACCAGGCCTCGCGCCGCGCGGCGCCGCGACCACGCGCCCCAGACGACGTTCTCGCCGGTAATGGGCAGCCGCAACGGATAGTCGACCGACGCCGTGCCGCTGTGCAGTTTTCGCGTGGTGCGATCGACGCGGACCAGGCACTGGTGACCGGGTTGCTTCAACTCGGGGATCGTCACGGCTTGGCCATGCTCGGTGATGAACTTGCCGAAGCTCTCCGGAACCGATCGGGAACGGTATCCGCCGCCCTTCGGCAGTTCGACGAGATAATAGGTCCCGTCTTCCTCGTAGACGCGGACGAGCCGCTCGGAGCGTTCGTTCAACCCGGCTTGAAATGCCGTCCAGTCTTCTCGCATCCGCCGCGTGAGGCCAAAGGCGGCCATGCGTGCGGCGGGCCGGCGGCCGAGGCTGTCTATGTGAGCCGTGCGTGTCGTGCCCGCGACGGCGAATTCTTCCGAGTTGAAGCGGGCGGCCTCGTCCAGCACCGGATCGCGGGTCAACGGCCGCAGTTTGGGCGACGCTTTCACCACCGTGATCGCCTCGTCCAACACCGCCGCCGCCGTTTCCTCCGTACCGCCTTCGGTGACCAGCACCTGGTCGTCGCGGTGGGACGGATCGAAGATCAGCTTGTAACCCTGAAACGGCAAACTCGCGTCTTCCGGGTAACGCGTCATGGTCGTTTTGAGCGGCACCAGGACTTGCTCGGCATAGGCCGCCGGATTGCTGCGCAGGAAATTGATCTGGTCGAAGACCTCCCGTTCCAGCTCCCGCCAGAGAGCCGGATCGGACTTCGATCCGTCCGCGCTCCGAGCATCAGCGGATCCGAGAACCAGACAGAACACGATCAGAATGTGGCGGGCCGTACGCGCCATGATTCACCTCAACTCGCCAGGATCCGCCGGACCGCCGCGACGACCGCTTGAGCCCCGTCCGCCAAGGAACACGTTTCGCTTTGGGCGGACCGCAGATCCTTCACCTGGCATTGTCCCTCCTGGAATTCGCGGCTGCCGGCGATCAAAGCGACGCGAAATCCGCGCTGGTCGGCATACTTGAGTTGCTGGCCGACCTTCTTGGCTTCCGGAAACACCTCGACGCCCAGGCCGGCGCGGCGAATCTGAGCCGCCAGGCGCAAGTAATCGTGCAGGCGATCGCGGTCAAAAAAAGCCACCAGGACATCGGCCGGAGTCCGCACCGCGCCGATCATCCCCAACTCTTCCATCGCCGCCAGCAAGCGGTCCAGGCCCAGCGATGCGCCGATACCCGGCAAATCTTGTTTGGTGTACAAGCCGGCCAGGTTGTCGTAACGGCCGCCCGAACAGACGCTGCCGATATTCGGCAGCGCGTCCAGGAACGTCTCGAAGACCGCGCCCGTATAATAATCCAGTCCGCGGGCGATCGACACGTCCAGCGCCAGGTACTGATCCGCGACGCCTGCGGCCCGCACTCCGCCCAGGATTTCCGCCAGCCGTCCGACGCCTTCCTGGCCCAGCGGGCTGCCGGCGACCAGCGGCTCGAGCTGTTGCAGAACCTGGTCATTGGGACCCGTCAAGCCGGAAAGCCGCAGGATTTCCACCGCTTGTTCCGCCGTCGCACCGGCAGCCGACGTCATCTCGTCGGCGACTTTTTCCGGCCCGATCTTCGATAACTTGTCCAGCGTGCGAAGGATGGCCGTTGCCCGGTCCCCCAATCCCAATTTCTCCAGCAAGCCGTTCAAGACCAGGCGGTGATTTATGCGGATGACGAAGTTTTCGAAACCGATCGCCCGCATCAAGTCGTGGATCACCAGCACCGTCTCGATGTCGGCCGCCACGCTCCGCGTTCCGATCGTGTCAAAGTCGCACTGCATGAACTCGCGATACCGGCCGCGCTGGGTGTTCTCGCCGCGCCATACCGCGGCGATGTGATAGCGTTTGAAGGGCGTCCCCAAGGTGCTGATGTGCTGGGCGACAAAGCGGGCCAAGGGCACCGTCAAGTCGAACCGCAGGCCGACCTCGCGCCCGCCATGATCCTGAAACCGGTACAACTGGCGGTCCGTCTCCTCGCTGCCTTTGCCCGTTAGGACTTCCAAGTACTCCAGCGCCGGTGTATCGATGGGACTGAAGCCGTACGAACGGTACACGCGTTTGGCCGTATCGATCAAACGCTCGCGCGGAATCATCGTCTCGGGCAAATAGTCGCGAAAACCTTTGAGGGTTCGAGGCTGGATCAGCGGGGAAGCGGACATGGCAAAAACGTTTCTTTTCTAGGCGTCATGCAATCGAGCACTACTCGATCGCCTCCGGCATTCGCTCAGCCCAGCACCGGCAGCAGCGGCGGTTGGGGACTGCGGATACTCCACCCGTCTACCTTCGGAAAAATGGCCTCGGCGTACTCTTCCACCTGCTCCGGTGTCTCGAAATAGCGTTCGTAGGTCCAGTCGTCGTGATACTCGCAATTGTCGGTGGTATACTCGCGGCAGACTTCGGGCCGCCGTTGGTAGATGCCGCAACGATTGTCCGGCTGCAAATGCTTGCACGTCGTATGAACCAACAGATACCACGTCTCGTCTTCGGTGAAGACGGATGCGTGCTCGTGCAGCAGGAACCAGCGAAGGAAATCGAAGTCGCGAGGCGTCGCCGGTTCGTCGATCGGCAGGGCAAAATAGCGGCAGCACTTGGCCGTACAGTAGTCGCACAGGACCTCGCCAGGCTTCAGGTCCTTGCGGCGGAGTTTTTCATTTTTCGAAACGGACATTCCAGCGCACTCACAGGTTCGTTAGGGCTTTACAGAATACGTTCTGTCGGTTGTATTGAACAGGTGCCTAGGCGACGTTCAGCGGTTCGTCGCCAACTAGCCCGCAAACTTCAACTTGCCAGCCAATTTCCAGCCATGCAAATCCTAATCACCGCCGTCGGACCCGACAACAGCGGCTTGGCCGACCCAATTATCCATTACGTCACCGGCCAGGGTGCTAACATCGCCGAAATTCAAATGTACGATCATGACGAGGAAGCGCTGTTCGCGATGCTGTGCCGTATCGAGCTGTCCGGCGAGCGTCTGGCGGAGACGCGTCAGGCCCTGACGGAGATCGGGCGGCTCAAGGGCCTTTCCATTCGCGTCTGGTCGCCGGAAGAGCGGCGCGAACGGCCGCGGCTGGCCATTTGCGCGACCTATCGACCCGAGCCGCCGTTGGCCGTGCTGCGGGCGATCCGCGACAAGCAGATCCGGGCCGAAGCGGCGGTGATGATCGGCAACCGTAATGCCTGCCGCAGCATCGCCGAACAATTCGGCGTCGATTGGCAGTTGATCGGCGACGCGGACGGCCGAGCCGACGACGAGCGGCTGGTCGGATTGCTGGACGAGTACCAGGTCGATTACGTCGTGTTGGCCCGTTACATGCGAGTTCTTCCGGCAGCAACGTGTTGGAAATATGCCGGCGGACGGATCATCAACTTGCATCACGGGCTGTTGCCCAGTTTTCCGGGCCGTCAGCCGTATCAGGACGCATATACCGGACGCATGCTGACCTACGGCTCGACCTGTCACTTCATCGTCCCCGAACTGGACGCAGGCAACCAGATTATTCACCAGGCGACCTTCACCGTCCCGCCGGGGACCAAACTGGACGAGATTGTGCGGATCGGCCAGGCGGACAACGAGCCGCGGTGCTTGGTCGAAGGCGTTCGCCGCGTCGTCAGCCGCGAAGTCCAACTGCATTTTCACCGCGTGGTCAAACGAGCATGATTCGCATCGACGGTTCCCAAGGCGAGGGCGGCGGCCAGATTGTGCGGTCGTCGCTGGCGCTGGCCGCCGTCACCGGCCAGAGCGTAACGCTCGACCGCGTGCGGGCGCGGCGATCGAAGCCGGGCTTGATGCGCCAGCACTTGACGGCCGTCCAAGCGGCCTTGCAAGTCTGTGCGGCGCATGTTGAAGGTGCGCAACTCGGCTCGCAGCAACTGGTGTTTCGCCCCGGCGTGGTCCGCGCCGGCGAGTATACGTTCCGGATCGGCACGGCCGGCAGCACGACGCTGGTCTTGCAGACCATCTTGCCGGCGCTGATGACCGCCGACGGCGTCTCCTCCATCACGCTCGAAGGCGGCACGCACAACCCGCTGGCGCCGTCCTACGAATTCCTGGCCCGCGCCTACTTGCCCTTGCTCGCCCGCCTCGGACCGCGTGTCACCACAACCCTGCACCGCCCCGGTTTCTTTCCCGCCGGCCAAGGCCGGATCACGGCGACGGTCGCGCCGTCGCCACAGCTGGGCCGTTTCGAGCTGTGCGAACGCGGCGCGTTGGTCGGGCGCAAAGTCCGAGCGCTGATCGCCCGCCTGCCGCGGCACATCGCCCAGCGGGAATGTCAAACCATCGCCGCAGCGACAGGCTGGGACGAATCGTGCTTCGAGATCGATGAAGTCGCCGATGCGCCCGGACCCGGGAATGCCGTTTCGATCGAACTGCAATTCGAGCAGGTGACGGAGGTCTTCACCGGATTCGGCCAGCGGGGTGTTCCCGCGGAACTTGTCGCCCAGCAAACGCTGGATCGGGCCCGGCACTATCTGGCCGCCGGCGTGCCCGTCGGCGAACACTTGGCCGACCAGCTGCTGTTGCCGTTGGGAATCGGAGCGCACCGGCGAACGGGCGGCGGCGTATTCCGCACCCTGCCGCTGTCCTCGCATTCGCGAACGCACATCCAGATCCTGAAACGCTTCCTGGATGTCCACATCGAAGTCGACGAGACCGGCGGCGGTGTCTTGGTGCGCATCGACCCCGGGTAGTATCTTTCACCTTTCACCTAATCTTTCACTTCGCACAAAATTCGCGCAGGCGCGAAGAAGACATCTTTCTGCCAAACGTGAACGGTCCTTCATCTTCCAGAACGACAACGTCCGCAAGGGGGCCAGCAGCGTGTCGCGGTTGAACCATCCAAAGGAGAGATCCGCCGAGGCCGAGTCGAGCCGAGCGTCCTGATAGACAGCCTCGGGATCGAATGCTTCGCGGTCCTGTCCCGGAGCCGCCGCCGGACCTTGCTTGTCCAGCCCCAAGCTGCGATCCAAGTCGCGATAGGCATCCGCTACGTCGGCCGGCAACTCCTCCGGCTCGGCGCCGCTCGCCGCCGCTTGGAGAATCGTCTGCAGCGCCGCCCGCACCTGCGGCGTATCGCCCAGGCGGCTTGCGAAATCGTCTACCCGCGCCGCCACGTCCACGCCGAGCGGGGCCGCGAACGAAACGGAGCCGCCCTGCAGATTCTCGTCGCCCCACGGCTGACTCGGCCAGTGCAAACCGATCAACAGCGGGCGGAAACCCGGGCGCCGCTGCCGCATCCGCTGGCGGTCCGCCGCGTTGGCGGCCATCGCGGCCAGCCAGTTGCCGTACTGGCGCCGAGCGGCCGGGACGTCGCCCAACCAGCCATGACTGAACAACATCACATCGGTGATCGGTTCCTGCTCCAATGCCTCCAGAACCCGCCGGCTGACCGGCTTGCCGGAGCCGTCCGTCCGTTCCCGGTTCGACTCGTCGTAGGCCAGCAGGTAGTAACGCAAGTCGGTGCCGGAGACCGATTCGCCCACCGCCGTGCTCGCCGCGGCCGATATCTCGAACGAAACGCCGGCCTCCGCCGAGCCGGGCAGCATGATGTCCTCGAACGAACCCAACTCCCGCACACCCGCCGCCTCGGCGCCGCCGAAGCTGACCACGGACCCCGCGTCATATTGGCGGAGTTTCCCGAAGTTCAATCCGGTCAACTGTTCGACGTGACTGACCGGAACCTGGAACATCTGTGCCACGTCCACCGCCGCTTCGTCGACGATCGGCCGCATCAGCGCTTCTTGACTGACCACGAATCCCAGAGATGGGAGCAAACGCTCCGGCGCCGCTGAGGAATGACCGCACGTCGTCCGGCCGGGCGCCCAGCCGTTGGAGCCGCCGCTGCAACCGGTCGGCAGCGTTGCGTTGCAGCAGGCCAGGCTGGCCGACGGCAAACGTCACGCCCTCGCGCGCCGCTTCGCGCTGCTGGAACCGCCGTTCCGTCTCGGCGACTTGAGCCAGAAACGCGGCGCTGCCCGCGGGATTCGCCGCCGCGTCAGTGCCCGAGGGCGCTGTGACCGGCTCAATTGCCACGGGCGCTGTGCCATCCCGGGTGGATTCGCCGCCCCCGGCCGGCGCAGACGACGCCGCCGCAGACGAGACCGGCACGGTGACCGGTCCCAATCCGGGACGCGAAACAGGCGCGCCCTCGGCCAGCGGCAAACGCACGGCGGGATCGCCGAGGATCACATAGCTGCGGGCGTCGTTATTGGCTGTCCACATGCCGGCCAGGGCAAAGTCATCCGGGGTCTTGCCAAAGCGGATTTCCTCCAACTCGTCGGTCAGACTTGCAGACAACTCCGCATACCGCACATTGAAAAATTCCAAGGCGGCACCGATCGGGAAGCCGACCATCAGCTGCTGCAAGGTCGATTCGAACGTCTGCAATTGGGGTCCGGCACGATTCCACAGGAACGAATAGCCCCAGGCTCGCTCGACGTGGCCGACCACCGCCAGCGCGCCGCCTCGCGGGTGCCCGAGCAGTCGCCGCGGCAAGCCGGCCACGAAAGCGTGCGGCGCGATCTCGGCCCGTTCGCCGGGCGCCATGTGGGCAAAATCGTCCAAGCGAGGCGTGCCGGCGCCGTAACAGGCAAAATGGAACGCGATCAGGCCCAGCAGCCGCGCCTCGTCGCCCACGTCGTCGCCGGCGAAATAATGATCCGCCGGAATCGGGCCGCGCCCGCGCCATGCCAACGGCCCCGGCCAGTCCTGGCACAACAGCGCGCCCTGATGACGCAATTGCCGTGGATCGCCGGTTGGGAAAGCCCATCCCGTGACTGGCGGTAAACAGCAGCGCGGGCGTTTCCGGACCTCCCAACAGCTGCGCCAGGCGGCGTTTTGTCGCATCCTGTGCCAGCACCCGCTCGACCACCCAGGGCGCTCCCATCGCTGCCAGCTGGTTCGGCAACTCGACGCCCAACGGCCGGACCAGTTCGTCGGCGCTCAGTCGTGTGGCCGGATCATCGCCGTTGCGGACGCCGAAGAACACGGCCTGCCGTGGCAACGCCGACTTTCCGGTCTCGGCGGCAACCACGCTGTGCGCGTAACAGGCGTATTCTTCGAGCGAGTCGAACCAGATCCGGCCGACGGCGTATTGCACGTCCAATTGGTACTGAAAGCGGAACGGAATCGTTTCCGGATCGCCGACGATCAGCAGGTAATACGGCACCTTGTTCGGGTCTGCAGGCCCGGGTCCGGCCCCGTGCCGAGCGAGAAAGTCCAGTTTTGATTCGCCGGGCCGATAGGCGTCGACGCCCGTGAATTCACGGTAGAACCGTTCGTTGCGAGCCGCCGCTTGTTGCCGCCGGTGTTCGAGCAGTTCGCGCAACGCCTCGCGCACCGCCGGATCGGCGCCGTGGGCGAAGATCACACCCCACCCCGTCTGGTCCAGTTTCGTCGGATCGACTCCGGCGATCGGTGCGAGCATGGCTTCGCTGGCTCGCTGGTGCCAGAACTTCAGTTCCTGGAGGTGCTGCGGGTCGAGCTTTTCGCCCCGCGCCAGCGCCGCGATCTGGTGCGCCGTCAGCGGCGGCAGCAGGTAATCTCCTGTCGCCCCATCGATCCCGTTAAAGTGCAGCAATTCGGTGCTCATCTTCCATCCCCCCCAGTTCAAAGGACGATGTTTGACCCGTAATTATTGGGACATGCCAACGAAAGTTCAATCTCGCCTTCGCCCAGTTGGGCAGCCAGGGCGGCGGTCAGCTGGGCGCTGAACTGGCGGGCCTGCCATTCGTCGGGCAGCAAGGCGAACAGGGTCGGCCCCCAAGAGCTTTGGCCGACGCCGGCCACGCCCAGTTCGCGAACCAGGTCCACGATTCGTGTCAGTCGAGGGCCATTGTAAGGTCCGCCTTGCACGGCGGCGAAACACATGCCGGCCAGTCGCCCATAGCGATAGATGCTGTCGCTGAACTGCGCAAAGTCGGCATTTCGCACCGCGGGCAGCATCCGCAGGTGAAGCTCGTCCAGCAATTCGGCGGTGACTTGTTCCGGCACGGGGGGCAACTGGTCGAAAGCCGTCTGCTCGGCGGCACCGGATAACCCGGCATTCGCGCGCGGCTGGATCAAGACAAACCGCCAGGCGTCCGGCAGGGGAAGGCGGCATTCTAGCGGCGAGATCGGTTCGTCCGGCAGCCGGCCGCGTTCCACGATCAGCCCCCCGGTGGCGAATCCGTAGGTGCCGATGGCCGAGCGCCGGCCGCGTCCGACGCTCTGGGCCAGCTCGGCCGGCGGCAAAGGCGGCCGATCGAACCAGGCCGTCAAGGCTGCGGCGACGGACAGGGCCAGTTGCGTGCCCACCCCCAATCCCGAATGCGCGGGCGCCGCCGAGCGGACTTCGATGCGGCAGCCCAGAGCCTCGGCGTCGGACGGCAAACCGCTGTAGTGCGCCCAGCGGCAGGCGAAATCGCGGGCCCGCTCGGCCAACGGACCTGCGGTTTCCAGCCGGTCCGCCGCCGTTACGGCCAACCGGACGGCCGGACCGTCGACCATCACGCCCACGCCGCCGAACTGGCGCCCCGCGGGACGGCCGAACGCCAACAGGCCGAAGTGCAACCGGCAGGGCGCCGCGACTTCGATGCGGCGGACCGGTGCGGTGTTCTGGTCGGCATTCGGTGCGGCGTTCGGTGCGGAGGACGGCGGTTGATCGGTCATGCGATGGCACCGGGTCAAGTGGCGTTGGCCGACAATCCGTGCTAGCTCCCCGTCAAGCTCGCGGGCGGTTGATTTAATATAGACCAGATCCTCCGCGGCTTGCATGAATCATGGTAGCGAAACGCCCGGAAGAATACAGCCGACCCTCGGCCCTTCGATTTCTTTGCCCCTCTTGGTTGCCGCCCCAAATCGTGCTACCATATCTTCCCTGATTTTCCCTTTTGCGAACACGGAAGTCGTCCATGTCCAAAAAACGCAAGCACGGCGGCGTCAAACAGGGATTTGACCTCTTCGAGCGGGCGCAGCGCGAGCTGGCCAAGGGCAACGTCAAAGACGCCTTGCGGGACGCGAAGGTCTGCTATCGCGAGGCGCCCGATCCGGAACGCCGCATGTTGCTCGAACGGGCTTACAGCGCGCGGGCCGAACAGCTGCAAAAAGCCGGGCTGCAGGACCAAGCGCAGAACACCTTCGGCGAACTGACGGAATTGGGGATCACCGCGCCCGACGTGCAAGCCAAGCTTCCCCGATTGCGGATCCTGCTCGGACTGTCCCATCCGGCTTCGGCAGGCGGGACTGCGAACGTCTGGGATGAGAACCCCGAGCTGTTGATCGAATTGGCGGATCAAGCGGTTTTCCATCCTCAGCAGGTGCCCGGCCAATACGTCGAAATTCACCGTGATTGTCAGCGCATCCGGGCGGCGCTCGAGGCCGTCGAACGCGGCGAAGACGCCGCCGCGGCCGACCAGCTGAACGACATCTCCCGGCGCTCGCCGTATGCCGACTGGAAACTGTTTGTCCGCGGCCTTTCGGCCTTTTACGCGGGCGATGCCGAACGGGCCCGAGCCAACTGGGATCGGTTGGAACCGAAGCGTCCCGCCTTTCGGATTGCCCAGACGCTGCTGGTCCACTCCGGTCAGCTGACCGCCGACCGGGCGGCCCTGAACGTCGCCAACGGTTTGCGGCGGCTGGCGTACGCGGTGGAAAGCGATCCGGTGCGGGAACAGCTCAAGACCATGAGCGAGCATCAGCGGGCCGGCAACTCGTCCGGCCTGTTTCATGCCTTCCGCTCGTTCTGCCAGCGGTTTGCCAAAACGCACGCCACGCTGATCGAGCGGATCACCGACATGCTTTGGAAGCGGTCGATTCGGGAGCAGCGCGTGGACCTTCTGAATCGCCTGATTCGAATCGCCCCGGCGCCGCCGCTGGATCCCCACTGGAACCGGGCCCGCGCCCTGTGGTCGGAGTATTCCACGCATTCCACCTACGAGGCCACCGAGAATTATTGGCAAGCCTACGTCAAGGATATCTTGCAAGGGCGTTTTCTGCAGCCGGACGAACGGGGCATCGCCGCGGGATTGATCTGTCAACGCCTGGCGAAGATGGCGGTCGCCGCCGCCCACGACGAGGAATCGCACCGCCCGTTTCCCGGCTTCTTGGGAGACGCCGGCTATGCGGCGGCGTTCCGCCAAGAAGCCGTTGGATATTACCAGCAGAGCATCCGTCATGCACCGCAGCTGCGCGGGGCGTACGCCGAATTGGCCAAGCTGCACTTGGAGTCGGATGAGCCGTCCTGGGCGGTCAAAGTCTACCAATCGCTGCTCACGCACTTTCCCGACGATTACGAAACCCATGTCTGGCTGGCCAATTACTACCTGGAAGACGACAAGCCGGACAAGGCCGAGCGATATAGCCGCGAGGCGCAGCGGTTGAAGCCGCGCGATCCCGCCACGGTCACGCTGATGTGGAGCCAGCGGTTGGCGATGATGCGGCTGTGCGCCAAGAAACGCAAGTTCGCGATGGCTCGCCAGGAGTGGGAGTTGGTGCAGCAGAGCGCGCCGCCGGACGCGGAAGCCTATTGGCTGGACTTGCTGCGGGCCGCCATCGAATACAAGGCGAACAATGTTGCAGAGGCCGAAAAATACGTCGTTGCGGCGGAAACCAAGTTGAAAGACCCGACGCCGATCTGGATGATCATGCATACCCACGCCGCCCGATACGGCCTGAAACGCGAGATCAAGAACGATTTCGGCAATCGTTTCAAAGCGGCGGTGGCGGGCGCCTGTTGCAGCGAAACCGCGGGCCAGCTGACCAAGGTACTGCTGCCGTTCGTCGCCAGGCAGATCAAATACGTCGGCTTGGCCACGCACCAGCGGCTGGTGTTGGACTATCTGCAGCGCTGCCAAGGACTGGCGTGGAACGGCGACGATCTGCGGCACGTAGCCCATTTCCTGATGGTTGCTGACAGCTGGCGGCATCGTGCCTTGCGCGACCAACTGCTGGCGGTGGGCTGTGCGAGGTTCCCGCAAGATCCCATTTTCCCCTTCTTAGCCGGCCGCGCGGCGATGGAGAAAGGCCCTTATCTGATGGACTTCCAGAAGCCTCGGGATCTGTTCGAGCGGGCTCTGAAGGCCAACGCGACGGCCGCGCATCCGCTGACGGCCGAAGCGGTCAAGACTGCCAAAAACGCGATCTCGATGCTCAATCAAGCGGCCGAGATGCGAGGCTCGATGTTCTTCGGAGAATCGCTGGACGACGACGAATATGACGACGACGAGGATTACGACGAAGACGAACATGAAGAATACGAAGAGGAATACGAGGAGTTCAGCGGGCGGGGCACCGCGTCCGCCGGCGGCATGCTCGACGAAGCAGAGCTGGCACGGATCGTGCCTCCGGTCATGATGGAAATGTTCAAGAGAGCCGCGTCGTTCCTGGGGATCAGCGTGCCGGAATTGGCAGATCGGCTCATGTCCGGCGAACTGACCCCAGAGGATATCGCGGACGGTCCGCCGCCGCCGAAGGGAGCGTTCGAAGGCCGCCGCGGCAAAAAGCAGAAGGCCTCGCAGCGGTGACTTTTATTGGCTTTGGTGAATGTTGCGGCCTTCGTGTTTTCAGATTGGTTTTTCTCGCCGCGCGGCCGGCCCTTTGATCCGGATTTTGGTACAAGGTTCATGATTCATGATTATCGATCCCTATGACGTGTTGGGCGTGAGGCCCGAAGCGACCTCGGATGAGATTCGCCAACGGTACTTGGCGCTGGTTCGCGAGTTTCCACCCGAACGCGAACCGCAGCGTTTCGCTCAGGTTCGCGAGGCTTACGACCAGCTTCGCGACCCCGTCGCCAGCATGGAGCGGCGGCTCTTGAATACGACCGCCATCGACACGTTCGACACGCTGCTGGCGGCCGAACGTCAGCGGCAGCGCGGACGCCGCCTGTCGACTTCGGTGCTGCTGTCGCTGGCGGAGAGTTAATGCCGATGAGGCTGGAACAAGAAGATATTCTGCGTCGCTTTCAGGAATGGCTGGCACAGACCAACCGGGAGCTGGAGCAGCTGGAGAACGAACCATTCGGGCCGCAATCCGAGCCGTCGGTGACGGAGTCGGCGTCGGCGCCTGCCGTGGGCCTGTTGCCGCTGGTCGAAGCCTTTACGGCGTTGCGGCACGAATTGAAGCTGCAGACCAAGAGCGCCCGAGGCACCGAGGATTCGCTGCAAACAGCGCTGGCGGGACTGGATCGCGCCATCGAATGTTTCGACAACGTCGAACCGCAGGAGCACGCGGCGGCGGAGCAGGCCGCTCGCCCCTTGGTCGAAGCGTTAATCGGATTGGACGAAGCGATGCGGCGCGGCGTCCAGGCGGTCGCAGCCGCCCAACGGCGGCTGACCGAGGTCACGCCGCAGCGGCTGATCGATCAGTTGGAACAGCGATTTGCCCGGCGGTCGTTCTGGCAGCGGTGGCGATCTCGAGCGTGGCACACCGAAGTGCTGCGGTGCTGTCGCCAGGTGCTCGCCGAAACGCAGGGACCAGTGCTGGCGTCGCTGGGAGACGGATATCAATTGATTTGCGATCGCTTGCAGCGAACGTTGGCCGAACATCGAATTGAACGGATGAAGTGCGCCGGCCAAGCCGTCGATCCGGCGCGTATGAACGTGGTCGAATTGGTCGACGTTCTCGGCGTGGCGCCGGAAACCGTCGTCGACGAGATCCGGCCGGGATACCACTGGCACGGACGAGTAATGCGGTTTGCCGAAGTCCGCGCGACACGCCCCGCGCCGCACGTCGAAGAAACCCTGATTTCCCCATCGGACGCGAACGCTGATTCTCCGCTGGACGAAGATGAAATCGAAAACGAAGCGTGGCTCGACCGGCACGACCAGGACCGGCACGACCAGGACCGGCACGACCAGGACCGGCACGACCAGGACCAGTACGAAAACCGGCCGTTTAACGCGCGTCCCTAAGGCGCGCCGGCCACCAGCCGGAATCCCGTATTCTGACTCCGAAATCCCAAACCCCTTCTCAGCAAAGCACGTAACGAAAGGACGTTCGGTATGGAAACGATCGTCGGAATTGACTTAGGTACCACCAACAGCGCCATCTCGGTGATCCGGGACGGCCGCCCCGTCATGCTGAAGATGGCCGATGGCCAATCGGTGTTACCGTCGGTCGTCGGTTTGGACAGCGAAGGCCAGTTGCTGGTTGGTCAAACGGCTCGCAATCAACTCGTTCTCGCTCCCGAGCGGACGGTCAAGTCCGTCAAACGAAAGATGGGCCAGGACGTCAAGCTGGCCTTGGGAGCGCAGCAGTACACGCCGGCGGAGATCTCCGCCATCATCCTGCGAACGCTTAAGGAACAGGCCGAACGGGTTCTGGGGCATCCGGTCCGCAAAGCGGTGATTACGGTTCCCGCGTTTTTCAACGAGACGCAGCGCGAAGCGACGCGTGCGGCTGGCGACTTGGCCGATCTGGAGGTCGTGCGGATCATCAACGAACCTACCGCGGCGACGCTGGTGTACGAACCGAAGAGCGAGCACAACGAGCGGTTGCTGGTGTACGATCTGGGCGGCGGCACGTTCGACGTGTCGGTCGTCCAAATCGAGCAGGGGGTGATCGAGGTGCTGTCGAGCCACGGCGATACGCAATTGGGCGGCGACGACTTCGACGAACTGCTGCTGACCTGGGTTTGCGAGGACTTCTTGGACCGCCACGATCTGGACCTGCGGGAACTAGCCACCGCCAAATCGCGGCTCCTGCAGGCGGTCGAGGAAGCCAAGAAACGCCTGTCGTTCGAAGCCTATACGGAACTGGCCGAAGAATTCATCGCGGAAAGAGACGGCGTGCCGTTGAATCTAAAGATGACGTTGAATCGCCGCGATTTCGAGGAGCTGATCGAACCGCTGATGAACAAGACCGTGCGGTGCGTCGATGCGGCCTTGTCCGACGCCGGCCTCCGGGCGTCCCAAATCGACAAGGTGATCATGGTCGGCGGCAGCAGCCGCATCCCGCTGGTCCATCACATGCTACAGCACCAGCTGAACCAGAAACCGCATTTCGAGATCGATCCGGATTTGTGCGTGGCGATGGGGGCCGCGATCCAAGGCGGCTTGATCGCGGGCCTCGACGTCGGCACGGTGCTGGTCGACATCACGCCTCATACGCTGGGCATTGAATGTGTCGGACCCCTGCACGGGTCCGTCTCGCCGCATCTGTTCTCCCCCATCATCGAACGCAACACGCCGTTGCCGGCGACGCGCAGCGACATCTACTACACGGGCGTCGATGGTCAGGAAAAAGCTGAAATCCACGTCTTGCAGGGCGAAGATGAAGACGCGCGGCACAATCATTCGATCGGCAAGTTCCTGCTCGAAGGCCTGGACGAACATGCCCCGCAGGGCAGCGAAGTACTGGTTCGATTCGAATTGAACCTCGACGGCATGTTGATCGTCACCGCCGTCGAGCGGGCTACGTCGCTGGAGAAACGCTTGACCATCCAGAACGCCGTCACCCAATTCCGGGCCACCAGCCGGGAGGAGGCCAAGGTCAAGCTGGCCTCGATGTTTGGGACCGTCGACGAGACCGAACATGTGATCCTGCCCGTCGAATCGCCGGTCGATGCCGAGTTGCAGGCGGCCATCGATCAGGCCCGCGAGCTAATCGCCAAGTCCAGCAAGCTCGCGGCTTCCGCCCAGGGCGAAGACGCCGACGAGATCCGCGAACTGGTCGAACAACTCGAAGCGGCGATCGCCAGCCAGTCGCAAGACGCGATCGGTGAAATCCGCGAAAAACTGGAAGATGTTGTGTTCTACTTGGCAGATGCTTGACGTGTGGAAGGAAAACCGATGGAGCAAGACCCGATTCCGGCTTCCGCCTCGCACGATTTCCGCTGCCCCACCTGTGGGGCCCGGCAGGGACTGGGCGACATCTGCCGCCGCTGCAAGTGCGACCTCTCGTTAGTGGTCGCCGTGCATCGCCGCCGCGAGGTGCTCCGCCGCCAATGCCTGCGGTGGTTGGGCAGCCGGCAGGCCGAAGCCGCCTTGCCGACAGCCGAGCAACTGTACGCATTGGCTCCCGATGCCGACAGCGCTCGGCTATTGGCCGTCGCACAACTGGCGTGCGGCGATTATCCCCGCGCCTTGCGCACGCTCGTGGAAACCATTTGATCCTCGCTGCACGTGCGCGCCGCAAACGCGAAAAACGGGCGAGCGGGAAAGCGCTCGCCCGTCGCCCTCGCTGGATCTCTCATTGCACAGCGTGACTTTCTGTCGAGACTTCATAAAACGTCAGGGAACGCCCGGGGCTGGCGCGCATAAAAAAAGCTCCCGCAGTTTCCTGCGGGAGCCTTCGTATTTAAATAATCCCGGCGATACCTACTTTCACGCTTTTGGCACTATCATCGGCTCGCAGTGCTTAACTACTGTGTTCGAGATGGAGACAGGTGTTTCCACTGCGATGTGGTCACCGGGAAGTGACGCAAACGGCGGTAAGGCCGCTTGCGCCAACAACAAGGTTGGGCGCGTAGATGGGATCCAAGAGCGCTGAATATAAGTGGTCAAGCTTTCGTCCATTAGTACCGGTTAGCTGAACACGTTACCGTGCTTACACATCCGGCCTATCAACCTGGTAGTCTTCCAGGGGACTTTCGTGCTATCGCACTTACGAAACCTAGTCTTGGGGCAGGCTTCACGCTTAGATGCTTTCAGCGTTTATCCGTTCCATAGTTAGCTATCCAGCCGTGCCACTAGCGTGACAGCTGGGACACCAGAGCTACGTCCTTCTAAATCCTCTCGTACTAAAGAAGAATCCCCTCAAGTTTCGTACGCCCACGGCAGATAGGGACCGACCTGTCTCACGACGGTCTGAACCCAGCTCACGTACCACTTTCATTGGCGAACAGCCAAACCCTTGGGAGCTTCTTCACCCCCAGGATGTGATGAGCCGACATCGAGGTGCCAAACCGCGTCGCCGCTGTGGACGCTCGGACGCGATAAGCCTGTTATCCCCGGAGTACCTTTTATCTGATGAGCTATGGCCCTTCCACTCGGAACCACAGGATCACTAAGGCCTGCTTTCGCATCTGCTCGACTGATAAGTCTCGCAGTTAAGCACACTTCTACCTTTACGCTCTTTGCCTGATTGCCAACCAGGCTGAGTGTACCTTTGCACTCCTCCGTTACTTTTTTGGAGGAGACCGCCCCAGTCAAACTGCCCAACTGACAATGTCCCTTGTCCGGATTCACGGACCAAGGTTAGAACTAAAGCATATCCAGGGTGGTATTTCAAGGTTGGCTCCACGAGAGCTTGCGCTCCCGTTTCACAGCCTCCCACCTATCCTACACAAGACATACCTCAGCCCAATATCAGCCTACAGTAAAGGTTCACGGGGTCTTTCCGTCTAACCGCGGGTACCGGGCATCTTCACCCGAACTACAATTTCACCGAGTCGATGGTTGAGACAGTGCTCCAGTCGTTACGCCATTCATGCAGGTCGGAACTTACCCGACAAGGAACTTCGCTACCTTAGGACCGTCATAGTTACGGCCGCCGTTTACCGGGGCTTCGGTCGCGAGCTTCGCTTTCGCTAACCCTCTTCCTTAACCTACCGGCACCGGGCAGGCGTCAGTCTCTATACATCCTCTTTCGAGTTGGCAGAGACCTGTGTTTTTGATAAACAGTCGCTAGAGCCGATTCACTGTGGCCCCCAGGGGCTATTCACCCCCAGAGGCACCCCTTATCGCGAACTTACGGGGTCATTTTGCAGAGTTCCTTAACCATCGTTCTCTCGAGCGCCTGAGACTTCTCGTCTCGCCTACCTGTGTCAGTTTTAGTACGGTCGCTGTGCTTCAACGCTTAGAAGATTTTCTTGGACATCCTTCCAAAGACTTCGCGGACGAACCGCTCGAGTTCAGACCTTGACGTATGCGGGCGGATTTTCCAATCCCGCTATCTCAGTCTGCCCTACAGACATTTCTAGTCGTCTGATCCCCTTTCGGATGCCGTCCCTCCATCGCTCCACACAAGCGGCGCAGGAATATTAACCTGCTACCCATCGTCTACGCCTTTCGGCCTCGACTAAGGAACCGGCTAACCCTGGGCGGAATTACCTTCCCCAGGAAACCTTAGGCTTTCGGCGAGCAGGATTCTCACCTGCTTTATCGTATACTCATTCCGGCATAATCACCTGTACGCCCCAACACCGCTCCTTACGGTACGGCTTGTATCTGACGTACAGCGCTCTCCTACCGCGCAACGCGTCCCGAAACTTTCGTTTCAGGATTTGCTGCACCCACGGCTTCGGTGCCATGCTTACTCCCGATCATTATCGGCGCAGGAGTGCTCGACCAGTAAGCTGTTACGCACTTTTTAAATGGTGGCTGCTTCTAAGCCAACATCCTGGCTGTCTCTGCACCCCAACCTCCTTTGTGACTGAGCATGGCTTCGGGACCTTAGCCGGTGATCTGGGTTGTTTCCCTCTCGACCGCGAAGCTTATCCCTCGCGGACTGACTCCTGAGATAGTCGCCTTGGTATTCGGAGTTTGGTTCGGAGACGTACCATGGTAATGGCCATCACCCAATTCAGTATCTCTACCCCCAAGGCGTAGTGGCTCAAGGCTAGCCCTAAAGCTATTTCGGAGAGAACGAGCTATCTCTGCGTTTGATTAGACTTTCACTCCTCCCCACAAGTCATCCCCTCGGTTTTCAACCCAAGTGGGTTCGGTCCTCCACGCGGTATAACCCGCGCTTCAACCTGCTCATGGGTAGATCACGCAGTTTCGCGTCTACCGCCGCTGACAAAATCGCCCTATTCAGACTCGGTTTCCCTACGGCTACGGCCCGGAAGGCCTTAACCAAGCCAACAACGGTAACTCGCCGGATCATTATGCAAAAGGCACGCCGTCACACATTGGCAAAAGCCATAGTGCTCCGACAGAATGTAGGCACATGGTTTCAGGTTCACATTCCTCCCCTAGCAGGGGTTCTTCTCATCTTTCAGTCGCCCTACTTAGTTCACTATCGGTCATCAGAGAGTATTTAGCCTTACGGGATGGTCCCCGTGGATTCAGTCGGGGTTTCACGTGACCCGACCTACTCAGGTACCCTCCGGGAGACGGTGCTATTGTCGCGTACGGGGCTGTCACCCGCTGTGGCCGGCCTTTCCATGCCGTTCCGCTAACAGACCGCTTTGTAACTCCCATGTGGAAGGCCCTACAACCCCGCAGAGGAAACCCCTGCGGTTTGGGCTGTTCCCGTTTCGCTCGCCGCTACTCAGGGAATCGATTTTTCTTTCTATTCCTCCGGTTACTGAGATGTTTCAGTTCGCCGGGTTGGCCGCACGACACCTATGTATTCAGTGCCGGCTAATTCGGGTACCCCAGGATTGACGCTCGTTTGTCAGCTCCCCCGGGCTTTTCGCAGACTTCCACGCCCTTCATCGCCTTCTGATGCCAAGACATCCCCCATGCGCCCTTAATAGCTTGACCACAAATATCCAATGCTCTTGGATATCTGCTCTACAAGCAGTTTTGCGCTCATCGTTTCCAAGCCACACAGATCTGCACCTGTGCGGCATTCCTTTCCGAAGATGCCATCTACACGCTGCAACCAAATTGTCAAAGATCAAGCGGCAACCCTCTCGAGTCACCATTCCCTTTACGGGAGCCACGAACTTTAGCAGCCGAGCAATCCGTTGTCAACGACCAGAAGAAAGATTTTCGCTTTTTTCTGTTTCCGCTCGGCAGGCTCCGGTCCGCTGTTTATCGGCTGGTCCGGAACCAAGCTTGAATTCATTGGCGTGGGTCATTCTACAGATTGCCGTTCGCATAGCAATGGGCTCGTTCAAGTTTTCGTCGAACCAATTCGCAAATCGGTCCGATTTTTCGCCGCTGGAGCCGCCGACTCGGCCGGAAATCGAGACGGCGATTTGCGTTGCATCCTGCTGCTAACAAAGGCGTTACGAAGTTCTGTCACCCCGCGGACCCGGGTCCCGCGGGCGGGTTCTGCGCGGCCATTGAATTTTCGGTTTTTATCCGGCACTTCGCCTTTTTGAGCCAAGCAAAATGTCCAATCTTGCCCGCGGTCGGCGCCTTCGCCACACCTGCCGCGGAACGGCTCCCCCCGGGCCGAAGCAGACTCGTCGAACAGCCGTCCTTTCACGGCCGGATTTGCGGTAGCCCAATCAGCCCTCGCCCCAACACCGCCCGCACCTCGCACGCCACCAATGCGGCGATAAACTGCTCGCGCAGGCAGTGCGTCTGCTCCTGCGCCTGGTCGTCTCCGGGGCCGTAGCCGGCAGCGTCCTGACGCTGACGTTGAAGGGGCCTCGGCGGCCGAAACCATCACGTATCTCGACAGCAAGTCGTGGAGCCAGGACCGGCTGCTCGGCGGCGTCAACGGCCTCGCGGCGCTGACGTTCTGCGAGGTGCCGATTTCCGCCGCGAAGCCGCCTCGTTAACCGAAAACGGCAGAACCCTGCAGAAGAAAGGACCCGATTCATTCGCCGGAAGCGGCTGACGGCCTTCGGCAAGAAGGCCCGGGGTTCCGGCGGCCCTTCTACGGCCGCTCCACATCGAATAAGACGGGCGGTCCCGGATAAGCGACGGTGCCGTCCACAACCTTGGCTGGTGGCGTCAGCTGGTGCGGTTTCAACTCGCCATTGGGGAAAATGTGCTGGACGCTGACACCGCTGGCCAGCAGGTAATCGCTGACCAGTCGTCGGTGACACTGCCAGTACAGTCCTTCGGCGCACATCAGGGCAGTCCGGCGATTCCCGGCGATTTCCAGCAGCTTTGCCACGCCCCGTCGGAACTCGTCCGTCGCCATGTAGTCGGCGTAGTTGCGGAAGCTCTGGTCCCGGAGTCCGGGATTGGGCGACGGCGGGTCCGTCTTTTTGCGATGGCGGCGACCTCCCAGGGCTTCGAACCAGTGGTACTCGACGTCTTCTTCCTGCAAAAAGGCGGACAGGCTTTCCCGGCCGAAGTACGGATGTCTGCGGGAACCCGGGTAACGCCGGATATCCACCAGGGCTTGGATTCCGTGCTTCCGCAGCAGCCAGGCGAAGTTGCCCAGCGAATGGTTGCTGTGGCCGATGGTGAAGACTTGGAGGTCGGTGGACATGGTGGTAATCCTCCGTTCAATTTTACCGGGCCGCGGCTGCGGGCGGTAGAATGGCAGCACCACAGTCACCGGAGGCCACCGAGGGCCGATGGTAAAGAAACTGGCCCTACACGACGAAAAGTCAAAGCTGATGTTCGATACGTCGGAACCACGGTCTGGCCTCGTGCATTTACAGCAACACGCCGACGTTGTAAACTCGCCGGAATCGCAGGAACATCGAACCAAAAAGGAAGTTGCCGTGGTCCAGACAACGCGACGCCAATTCGTGGGCATCGTCCTCGGTTCCGCCGCACTGCAAACAGCCAACCGGCTGGGGGGCGCAGAGAAGCCCAGTCTCTACGTCCGAGCCGACACCGACTGGTTGGCCCAATGCCGCTTCGGCATCGGCGTCCATTGGACTGCCCAAACGGTACCCCGAAACGGCTCATCGAAGCCGTTCCAGAAAGCTGTGGCAGACTTCGACCTGGGGAGCTTCCTCGCCGCAGTCGAACATGCGGGGGCCGACTACGTGCTGTTCACGGCGGCTCATGCCCTGCACATGCTGCCCGCCCCCAATCCCGTGCTCGACAAGATCCTGCCGGGCCGGACCTGTGAGCGTGATCTGATCCGGGAACTGGCCGACGCCCTGGCCGCAAAGCAGAAACACCTGCTGGTCTACTACAATCACTCCTGCAACGGCAAGCAGGATGCGGCCTGGGAGCAAGCGGTCGGATACCACGCTCCCAACAAGGAACGGTTGGCGAAGAACCTGATGGAGATCGTGTCCTGGATGGGGGACCGCTACCGAGACAAGATCAAAGCCTGGTGGTTCGACAGCCCGTACTCCCTGGACAGTCGCGGTCCGCACAACAGCGTGACCACGGACATGACCGGCTTCCAGTTTCCGTGGGAGCGGTTCACGGAGGCGGCCAAGGCCGGGAATCCGGCTCGGCTCGTGACCTACAACCCCGGCGTCAACCAGACGTTTTTGTACACGACGCACCAGGACTATTGGGCCGGGGAATTGGTCAACCTTGACGCCCCGGCCAAGAGTCGCTACCTGGACAGCGGCCTTCAGTGGTTCGGCTGGACGTGCCTGGAAGACCGAGCTTGGGTCCACACGAAGCTCGACTCGCCGATCCGGCTGCCGCTGTACGCGGACGAACAAGTGATCGGCTACGTCCGCACCTGCAACCAGCACATGGCACCGATGACGTTCAACGTGGGGATCTACCAGGACGGGACGATGGCGGAAGCGTCGGTCGAACAGTTGCACCGGTTGAACGCCGGTCTTTCCAAGTGAGGTCATCGGCGTGGATTTGCACCGCCGGCATTGCTACGGAGAAAACGCCATGAGGCTAAATTCAGCCGTCTGCTGTCTCGCCATCGCCAGCGTATGCGGTGCCGGGGAAAGCGTCCCGACAGATACCGGAGCAACAGCCGGATTCCATGCGGTCCAGTGCGAGGGCACCTTCCCACACCACCTGCAAGGGATCTGCACCAATGACCGCGACGCAATCTACTGGTCGTTCACCACAACCCTGGTGAAGACCGACCCGCAAGGAAAGACCTTGAAAACAATCCTGGTTGACAACCATCACGGCGATCTCTGTTTCCACGAGGGAAAGCTCTACGTCGCCGTCAACTTGGGGAAGTTCAACGATCCTGCGGGCAAGGCCGATTCCTGGGCCTACGTGTACGACGCCGGTGACTTGTCGTTCCTGAAAAAACACGAGATGCAACAGGTATTCCACGGAGCAGGCGGGATTGGCGTTCGGGACGGCCGGTTCTTCGTGGTTGGCGGCCTGCCGGTCGGCGTGAACGAGAACTACGTCTACGAGCACGACGAGAACTTTTGCTTCGTCAAGAAGCACGTCATCAGCAGCGGCTATACGCTGATGGGCATCCAAACGGCGGCCTTTGCGGATGGCTACTGGTGGTTCGGCTGTTACGGAAAGCCTCCAGTGATGCTCAAAACCGATGAGTCGTTCGCATTTCTTGGAAAGTACGAACTGGACTGCTCCCTGGGGATCGTCGGATCACGGGACGGCAAATTCCTCGTCGCCCGTGGCCGGTCCCAGGCGGGCAAAGGATGCAGCGGGCGTGTTGTGGTGGCGCACTGCGACCCGGAAAAGGGGCTGGTGGTGAAGGACGAGATCAAGTGACCGGTCGCGGACGGGAAGGAAAATCAGGATAAGCAGCCGTCCCGACCACGGCAAGGGCGTTGTGAGTTCGCAGCGTTGTGAATTCGCATGAGCAGAGGTTGGGAGCGTCGGCCTGAAGGCCGGGGACCAGAAGGGGAAGCAGATCAAGCAGTTGATCAAGTCGAATTCAAAAAGTCGCCGCCGTTTTCCGCCTCATGGATTGCTGGAACCGAACCCCGTTGGCCATCCGCCCACTTCGCCGCCACGCCCGGCACCTCCTGGATGCGTTCCAGCACCTTTGTGGCTCCGTCGAAATCGCCATCCCTGGTCCAGTCGCTCAGCACAATCAGGCACGGCAAACCAGCGGCCGTGGCCGCCGCCAGCCCCCGTTCCGAATCTTCGACCACGATGCAATCTTCCGGCCGCAGGTCATGCCGGGCCATTGCGGTAAGATACGGCTCCGGGTGCGGCTTGGTGTACTGGTAATCCTCACGGGTGAGCACGAAATCGAGGTAACGCAGCAGGCCGGTGCCGGCATGGGCGGCCTCGAAGTGGACCCGTCGGGCGCTCGTCACCACGCCCATACGCGCTTGCCCGTGCAGCGACCGCAGCACTTGTTCTGCTCCGTCGATGGCCCACGACTGCGATCGCAGCAACTCGGCGTAGCGTCGATCCCGCTCGGCCCGAAGCCGGGCAATCTCGTCGTCGGTGATTCCTCGTTCGACGGCCAACACGAACGTACTTTCTCCACGACGCAGGGAGATCTCCTTGAACTGGCCGGCGGTCAATGGAACGCCGACTGTCCGCAGAACTTCCTGCGTGGCCCGAAAGTACCGTCCTTCCGTGTCCACCAGTACGCCGTCATTGTCCCAAAGAATCGTCAGCATTGGCGATAACCTCGAACTGCAAGGCTTCTAACGGCAATCCGGATAGCGTACCATGACCGCAAAGCTAAGCGAAGGGACCTGTCCGGCCGCCTGTCCGGCCGCCTGTCCGGCCGCCTGTCCGGCCGCCTGTCCGGCCGCGGTTGCGATGGAATCGTCGCCAGGCACCGAATGGGGCCTGGAATTTTCGGCAACGCCCTGTGGTCCGATGGCCCGGGAGCCTCTTGATGTTCGGCCTGTTGAATATCCACAAACCGTCCGGCATGACGTCGCGCGACGTGGTGAATCGCGTGCAGCGATTGCTGCGCGGCGTCAAGGTAGGGCATGCGGGGACACTGGATCCGTTGGCGACGGGCGTGCTGGTCGTCGCCCTCGGCCCGGCTACGCGGCTGGTGGAGTACGTCCAGCGGATGCCGAAAACCTATGTCGGGACGTTTTTGCTGGGCCGCGCGAGCGATACCGAGGACGTCGAGGGGAAGGTAGTCGAACTGAAGGATCCGCCGCGGCCGACGCGGCAGGCAATCGAAGCCTCGCTGCCCAATTTTCTCGGCACGATCCAGCAGCTCCCGCCCGCGTTCTCGGCACTCAAAGTCCAAGGTCGCCGGGCCTATGACTTGGCGCGCCGCGGCGAGCAGGTCGAGTTGCAGCCTCGGCCCATCGAGATCGTTCGTCTGGCGCTGGTGCGCTATGACTATCCGGAACTGGAAGTCGAAGTCTGCTGCGGCTCGGGAACCTATATCCGTTCTCTTGGCCGCGATATCGCCCAATCGCTCGGCACCGCCGCGGTCATGTCGGCTCTGCAGCGGACGGCGATCGGAGACTTTCGTTTGGGCGAAGCGATGGAACTGGAGTCGGTGACGGTGGAAATTGTCACCCGCCGTTTGCTGTCGCCCCGCCGAGCGCTGGCCCAACTGCCGACGGTCGCGTTGACGGACGAGGAGAGGCGGCGAATTGCCAACGGGATGACGGTCACCAATCGCTGGAACGAGGAGGCCGCCGAGATCGCCGCGGTGGATGGACTTGACCGGCTGGTTGCGATCCTTGCTTCTCGCGGCGGCGGCGACCTGGGCCCCGTGCGAAATTTTCCGCCCTAAGGAATTTCCTGCGATCAACCTCCTGCGATCACCCCCCTCCATTGAATCCGTGGTTCGTTCGTTCTATGCTGATCCTCGGTGCTCACTTGTGGATCTTGTCTGGCCGTTTTCGCGGCCTGGAAAAGGAGCCTTCTCATGTTTGCATGGCGGTGGAACGTAAAATCGTATTGTGTCTGGCTAACTCTCTTGTGTCCGCTGGTTCCGACGGCCTTGGCGGCGGCCGAGGCGGTGAATCTGGCTCACATCCCTGCCCGTGCGGTCGCGGCGGTCGTGGTGCATCCCGAGCGTTTATCGCAGTCGCCGGAACTGGAGCTGCTGCCTTGGGAAGTCATCCAGGCCTCGGCGCAACAAGAATTGGGCATCGATCCGCTGGCCATCGAGACGGCGATCGTTCTGGCCGCGGCGCCGACCGGCGAAGGCCCGCCCGACTGGGGCGTGATCTTGCATTTCAGCCAGCCGCAGCAGTTGGCGGAGAAACTGCTGGACGAGACCGAAGACGCCTCGGTCGGACAGATGACTTATCGCCGAGCGGTAGGGCCGCTGGATCCGAGTTTCTGTCAGTTAGACCCGCGCACGCTGCTGGTCGGTGTCGAGCCGATGCTTCGCGAGATGATCGGGGCCGAGGACGCGGCCAGCCCGTTGCGGCAATTGCTGCGCAGCGTGCCGGTGCGGAACGATATCACGGCCGTCTTGACCGTGAGCCCGATTCGCGACATGGTCAAGCAATTTACCGCCCAGGCGCCACCGCTGCCGCCACCTCTCCAACCGCTGTTGGAAGTTCCCGATCAGCTGGAGGCGGTGATCGTGGCGGTGAATCTGTCCCGCGAGCGGATGAGCGGCATCAAACTGATCGCCACCGACGAAGCCGCCGCACAGAAGTTGGAGACGAGTCTGCAGCAGGGGTTGGGTTTTGCCAAGCAGATGCTATTGGGCCAGATGATGCAGGCGATGCCGCGCGCCAGCGAAGACGCCTCGGAACAGGCGATGCACCGGTACTTGATCCGCCTGGCCAATACGATCGAAGGCCGCTTGCAGCCGGCGCGAAGCGGCAACCAGCTGGTGATTGCGTTGAGTGCCGACTATGCCACCAGCGGCGTCCTGGTCGCCCTGCTGCTGCCGGCCGTACAGGCGGCCCGCGAAGCGGCGCGGCGCACGCACAGCTCGAACAATCTCAAGCAACTCGGCATAGCCATGCACAACTATCACGACACGTTCCGCTCCTTTCCTGCAGCGTACAACTCGGACGCCGCGGGAAAACCGCTGCTCAGCTGGCGCGTCCATTTGCTCCCGTTCCTCGAAGAACAGGCTTTGTATGTACGATTTCGCTTGGACGAACCCTGGGACAGCCCGCACAACCGGGAGCTGATCGCGCAGATGCCCGCGCTATTTCAAGCCCCCGGCAGCAAAGCGCCGCCCGGCAAGACGAATTACCTGGGCGTCCGAGGCGAAGAGATGACGTTTATCGCGCCCAAGCCAGCGGAAACGCGCCCCGCGGGCAGCCGCCTCGCCGACTTTCTCGACGGCACGTCGAACACGATGATGATCGTCGAAGCCGGCGACGCGTTGGCCGTCGAATGGACGCGGCCGGCGGATTACGAGCCGGATGAAACGCAACCGCTGCAAGGTCTGGTCGGATTGCGCCCCGGCGGCTTCCAAGGCGCTTTCGCCGACGGTAGCGTGCGGTTTATCGCCGGCGCGATCGCTCCCGAAATGTTGATGCGATATTTCACCAAAGCCGATGGGCTTCCGGTGGAGTAGTCCGAAGTCGGCTTGGATCTTTGTCGTCCAGCGTGTCTGCATTGGTAACCGTTTGGGGGCATGCCATGTTGCGGTTCGTTTCGTTTCTTGCCGTCTGGTCGGTCCTCGGTGGTCTGCTCGCGGCACAGGCCGACGAGTCTCGGCCGTTTTCGATCCAGGACATGCTGGCGATGGACCGGATCGGCGATTGGCAAGTCTCGCCGGATGGCCGCCTGGCGGTGTTCGCGCTCAGCGTCACCGACCTGGACGCCAACCGGCGGCGGAGTCGCCTGTGGTTGGTCGGGACCGACGGCGCCGGCCTGCGGCCGCTCACTTCCCATTCGGCTGGAGATACCCATCCGCGATGGTCGCCCGACGGCAGGACCGTGCTGTTCCTGACGTCCCGCTCGGGCTCGAACCAAGTCTGGCGGATTGCCGTGGACGGCGGCGAAGCGGAGCAGGTCACGCGGCTGCCGCTGGATATCGGCAGCTTTGCCGTTTCGCCCGACGGCCGAATGTTGACGCTGTCTATCGACGTCTTTCCCGACTGCGGTGCGTTGGAAGACACGGTGCGGCGGCTTGACGAAGCGAAAAAACGCAAGGCCACGGGACGGGTTTACGAGCGGCTGATGGTTCGCCATTGGGACGCGTGGCGGGACGGGCGGCGCTCGCACCTGTTCGCCTTGCCGCTGGCCGGCGGCGAAGCCGTGGACCTGATGCGCGGGATGGACGCGGACGTTCCGAGCACGCCGTTTGGCGGCGCGGAAGAGTACGCGTTCACGCCGGATTCGACAGGCGTGGTGTTCGCCGCCAAGGACGCGGGCCGCGCAGAGGCTTGGAGCACGAATGTCGATCTGTGGCACGTTCCGCTGGATGCTTCCGCCGCCCCGCGCCGGTTGACCGCCGACAACTTGGCTTGGGACACGCACCCCGTCTTTTCTCCCGACGGCAAGACGCTGGCCTATCTGGCGATGAGCCGGCCGGGTTACGAATCCGACCGGTTGCGGATCGTGCTGCGAGACTGGCCCGGCGGCACGAGCCGAGTGCTGGCCGAGAGCTGGGATCGCTCGCCGGAGGACATCCTCTGGTCGGCCGACGGCAAGACGCTGTACGCGACGGCGGCGAACCTCGGTCAGGTCTCGCTGCTGGCCATCGACGTGGCATCGGGCGACGTCCGCACGATCGTGGAACAGCGGCGAGTCCGTTCGCCGCAGCGGGCGGGCGGCCGGATCCTCTTTGGCATGGAGCATCTGAAGTCTCCCGTCGAATTGCATACGGTCAACGGCGATGGCAGCGGATTGGAACCGATTACCCGGATCAATGCCCGCAACTTGGCTCGGGCCCGCATGGGCGACGCCGAACAGTTCACCTTTCCAGGCTGGAACGACGAGCCGGTCTACGCCTACGTGCTGAAGCCCGTGGACTTTGATCCCGCGCAGCGGTATCCGGTGGCCTTTCTGATCCACGGCGGGCCGCAAGGCTCGTTCGGCAACAGCTTTCATTATCGCTGGAATCCGCAGGTCTATGCGGGCCGGGGCTATGCGGCGGTGATGGTCGATTTTCACGGCTCGGTCGGTTACGGGCAAGCATTCACCGACTCGATCCGCGGCGACTGGGGCGGCAAGCCGCTGGTGGACCTTCAGAAGGGGCTCGCCGCCGCTCTGGCCCGTTATCCCTGGATGGACGGAGACCGCGTCGGCGCGCTGGGCGCGTCGTACGGCGGATACATGATCAACTGGGTCGCCGGCCAGTGGCCCGATCGCTTCCGTTGTCTCGTTTCCCACGACGGAAACCTGGACGAACGAGCGGCCTATTTCATGACCGAGGAATTATGGTTTCCCGAGTGGGAGCACGGGGGCACGCCGTGGGAGCATCCGGCGGGATACGCCAAGCACAATCCGGTCGACCACGTCGACAAGTGGAAAACGCCGATGTTGGTCATCCACGGAGCGTTGGACTATCGCGTCGTAGACACAGCGGGGATCGCGACCTTTACGGCGCTGCAGCGGCGGGGCATCCCGAGCAAATTCTTGCATTTTCCGGACGAGAACCATTGGGTCCTGAAGCCGCATAATAGCATCCAGTGGCACGACACGGTACTCGACTGGCTCGATCGATGGCTTCAAGATGGGGCTCCGTAGGTCACGGAGGCTCACGGCCAAAAAGCCAACAGCAGCGCGCCGCACAGCAGGACGATGCCGAAGGCGGCCCAGACGCGGCCCAACAAGCGGCGATGTCCCAGCATGGCGACGGCCGCGCCTTTGAACACCACGTTGGACAACGAGGCCAGCAGGATCATCCGCCAGCCCGTATGGACGTCCAACTCGTCGCGTTTGATCAATTGGGCCGTCGACAGCGTGATCGCATCCATGTCGGTCAGCCCGGAAATGACGGCCACCACGTACAGCCCGCGGTCGCCGAACCATTGTTGCCCGGCCGCCATGGCGAACAGGACGGCGGCGTACAGCAGGCCGAAAATCACGGCCGCCCTCAGTTGCGACGGGTCTTCGTCCATCGGCATCGTCTCCGATTCTGTCCCGCGCAGCCAATATAGCACCGCCGCCAGGATGCCCATCACCGTCATGACCACCAGCAGCGGCGGGGCGATCGCGGACAGCAATTCAGGCGCGACGACGGCGACTTCGAAAATGACGCGGCCGAAGACGATGGTCGACGCCGTCACGATGACGAACGCCGCCAGGCCGACAGCCTCTTCCGCGTGCCGCGTCCGCCGAGCATAGCTGACCGTCGTCGCGGTGCTGGAAATCATGCCTCCCAGGACTCCCCCCAGGAGCGTGCCGGCCCGAGCACCGAAAAATTTGTACGCGATGTAACCGCCCAGACTGATCCCCACGATCAGCACGACCATCAGCCAGATCTCGAACGGATTGAGCACGCCATAGGGACCATAACCGTGATTCGGCAGCACCGGCAGGATCACCAAGGCGATCAGCACCAAGTTGAAAATCGCCCGCACGTCGGCCTCGCTGAAGCGCCCCACCAGCTTGTGCAACGGTTGCTTCCATTGCAGCAGCACCGCCACCCCGCCGCCGATGATCAAACCCAACGCCGTCTGCCCATAGGCCAGCGCGGCACCCACGACATACATCACCAGCGCGGCGACTTCCGTCGTCAATCCCAGCTCTTCCTGCCGGTCGAGAAACGCCAACACCATGCCGGCAAGCAGTAACGCGGCTACGCCGCCCAGGCCGACCGCCACCAGGGAGCCGCCGAACGTCTGGCTGAGCAACCCCAGGAGGGCCCCCAGGACGGTGATCAGCGCGAACGTGCGAATGCCCGTGAGCGGATGCTCGCTCCACTCCCGCTGAAGACCGACCAGCAGCCCCAGGCCGAGCGCTAAAGCCAGCGATTCAACGGAGGAAGCATCCATGGCCGCAGTTTCGTTCGAGATCGCCCGAATTGCAACACCCCGACTTGCCGTTTAGCGCGACTCTGCCGCCTGTGCCACAGCAAGGATCAGGGACGAGACCCATCGCGACACCTTCCGGGGTACATTATAGAGGCGAGCCCAGGGGCAAAACGACGCTGTGGCGTGTCGTTGCACCGCATCAGATCGGTTGCGTCGAGACGCGCACGGCATCCGTTGTCAGCAGCTGAAAATTCTCACTGTTGTTGCTCTTGTTCCCTTCCGGCAACCTCGTTATGCTAGCGTCGCTGGCACACCGACTTACGAACCCCGCTGCGGGGTTGTTTATTTGGTTTCCGAAAAGATTTCGGAAGCAGCTGTTGACTGGTTTCGGCAAAACGCTAGACTGCTCTCAACACAACATATTGTGGTTTCCACGTGCCCGACATACAATATATTGTGGGTTCACGTGAATTCTGGACAACATTGGCATCCACCCCATTCTCTCTAGATATTCTAAGTATACGTTCGGTCGAAACGGAAATCGATTCGGCACGTCTAGTGAACAGACGTTCATATAAAGGAATGGATTTCACGCTTTCGACGGAGCGGCACCGTATGCAGAAGGAGCTGGCTATGACAACGCTTATGGAACGAACTTCGCCCCACGTTTCGTCGCAGGAAAATCACCCCTCGCACGAGTCTCGACCCGGGTTGCGCGTGGAGAGCGTTTTCTGTCCCGCGGACGTCGACAGTCCGTTTGATACGGTCGACTGGGAGGTGCGGTCGGCGGCGATCAAAGACGAGAGCGGGGAGGTGCTGTTTGAACAATCGGATTGCGAAGTGCCCGCTTCGTGGAGCCAGCTGGCGACCAACGTTGTTGTCAGCAAGTATTTCTACGGCGAAAACGGGACAGGGGAACGCGAGCGGAGCGTCCGGCAGCTGATTCATCGCGTGACTCGGACGATCGCCGACTGGGGCCGCCAGGACGGCTATTTCGCCAGCCAGGAGGATAGCGAGCGGTTTTATCGCGATCTGACGTGGCTGTGCTTGCACCAGCATGGCTCGTTCAATTCGCCCGTGTGGTTCAACGTGGGGCTGCATCACCAATACGGGATCACGGGCGACAAGTGTACTTGGCATTACGACGCGTCCAGCGGCACGGCGGTCCAGCCCGAGAATCCGTACGAGTATCCGCAGGCTTCGGCGTGCTTTATCCAAAGCGTCGAAGACAATATGGAAGCCATCATGCGTCTGGCCAGCAGCGAGGCGATGCTGTTCAAATTCGGGTCCGGCACGGGGACCGACCTGTCCACGATTCGTTCCTGTCGCGAGAAGCTGTCGGGCGGGGGCCGGCCGTCGGGGCCGCTGTCGTTCATGCGGGTCTACGATCAGATCGCGGCGGTGGTCAAGTCGGGTGGCAAGACGCGGCGGGCGGCCAAGATGCAGTCGCTGAAGATCTGGCACCCCGACATCTTGGAGTTCATCGAGTGCAAGTGGAAGGAAGAGCAGAAGGCGCACACGCTGATCGAAAGCGGCAAGTACGAGGCCAATTTCAACGGCGAGGCGTACAGTTCGATCCTCTTCCAGAACGCCAACTTGTCGGTCCGCGTCACGGACGAATTCATGGAAACGGTCCAGAAGCGCGGCAGGTGGGCCACGCGCTGGATCACCAGCGATGTGCGAAGCGAGCCGCCGGCCTACGATGCGCGTCACCTGCTGACGCGCATGGCCGAATGCGCTTGGGCCTGCGGCGATCCGGGCGTCCAATACGACACGACGGTCAACCGCTGGCACACGTGTCCCAATTCCGGCCGGATCAATGCCAGCAATCCATGCAGCGAGTATATGTTCCTGGACAATACGGCCTGCAACTTGGCCAGCATCAACTTGATGAAGTTCCGCAAGCCGGACGGGACGTTTGATGTGGAGCGGTTCAAAACGGCTTGCCGGGTGTTCTTCGTCGCGCAGGAAATCCTGGTCGATCACGCCAGTTACCCGACAGGTCCGATTGCGGAGAACAGCCACCTGTACCGCCCGCTGGGCTTGGGCTACTCTAATTTGGGCGGCCTGCTGATGGCCAACGGGACGCCGTACGATTCGGAGGCGGCCTACGGGACATGCGGTTCGATCACGGCGTTGCTACACGGTGCGGCAAATTTAGCCAGCGCCGAAATGGCGGGGACCGTCGGGCCCTTCGAGGCATTTGCCGACAACCGCGAGCCCATGCTGCGGGTCATGCAGATGCATCGCGACGCGGTCGAGAAGATCCAAGACGCGGGCCCCCGGTACTTGAAGGACGCTGCCCGCAAGCTGTGGGACCAAGTGCTGGTCGCCGGCCGCCGGCACGGGTTTCGCAACGCTCAAGCCACCGTGCTGGCCCCGACGGGGACCATCAGCTTTATGATGGACTGCGACACCACGGGCATCGAGCCGGATATTGCGCTGGTCAAGTACAAACAGCTGGCCGGCGGCGGGGCACTCAAGATCGTGAACAACACGGTGCCCATGTCGCTGCGGTCGCTGGGTTACGATGAGCGGCAGATCGAAGCGATTCTCAAGCACATCGATACGCATGACACGATCGAAGGCGCTCCGGAAGTGCCGGAAGACCATTTGCCGGTGTTCGATTGCGCGTTCAAGCCGGCCAACGGCTCGCGGAGCATCGCGTGGCGAGCCCACATCCGCATGATGGCGGCGGCCCAGCCGTTCCTGTCGGGCGCGATTTCCAAGACGGTCAACATGCCGGCGGAATCCACGCCCGAGGACATTGCCGATGCCTACCTGGGCGGCTGGAAGATGGGGCTCAAGGCGCTGGCCATTTATCGCGACGGGTCGAAGCAGAGTCAGCCGCTGTCGACGCAGAGCGAAGGCGACAAGGCCAAGAAGGAGAAGGAAGCCGCTTCGCGGCCGCGCCGCGAACGGCTGCCGGACACCCGCCAGTCGCTCACCCACAAGTTCAGCGTCGGCGGCCACGAGGGCTACATCAACGTGGGCTTGTATCCGGACGGCCGGCCCGGCGAGTTGTTCCTGACGATGGCCAAGGAAGGCAGCACCGTCGGCGGTCTGATGGATTGCTTCGGCACGGCCATCTCGATCTGCTTGCAGTACGGCGTGCCGCTGGAGGTGCTGGTCAACAAGTTCTCCCATACGCGGTTCGAACCGATGGGCCACACGACCAATCCGGACGTGCGGATTGCCAAGAGCGTGGTGGATTACATCTTCCGCTGGCTCGGTATTACGTTCCTGGACGGTTTCCGCGAAGCGAGCAACGGACTGCCGTTTGGCGACCACCCCGGAGCGGTTGAAGACGCTCACGGCGGCAGCATCAAGTCGCCTGAAAAGCGCAAGGGCCAGGGCGGGGAACTCGGAAACGGCTCCCGCAACGGCCAGGCCCGCACGCCCCGAAAAGTGGACATGGAGGTGCTGGAGCGAGCCGGCGTGGTCGCGGTCCGGAGCGAACAGTTCGCCCGCTTTCAAAGCGACGCCCCGGCATGCGACAACTGCGGCGCCATCACGGTTCGCAACGGCAACTGCTATCTGTGCCACAACTGCGGCAACAGCATGGGGTGCTCGTAACGCGCCCCGTCGCGATCCTCCCGCGGGGCTAACTCGCCCCGTTCAGATCGACCACTTCGATGCGGCCGTTTTCCAGACGGAACAGGCAATCGGCCAGGATGCGAGCTTCCGCCAAGTTGTGCGTGATGTGCAGCGTGGTCACCCCGGTCTTGGCGCGGATCCCGGCCAGCAAGTCGCACATCTGGCGGCGGGTCTCGTCGTCCAGGGCGCTGAGCGGTTCGTCCAGGCACAGGATCCGCGGGCGGAACGATAGCGCGCGGCCCAGCGCCACGCGCTGACGTTCGCCGCCGCTGAGCCCGCGCGGCTTGCGGTGCAACAGCGGGGTGATACCCAGCAACTCGGCCAACTCGCGAACCCGTCCGCGGATCGCCGCCGCCGGCATCCGGCGGATCACCAGCGCCAATCCGATCTGCTCCTCGACCGTCATCTTCGAGAACAGGGCGCCGTCCTGCGGCACGTAACCGATGCCCCGCACCGCGGGCTTCAACTGCGTTACCTCACGGTCGTGCAGCCAGATGCGGCCGCGCACCACGCTCCGCAAACCGATGATCGACTCGAGGATCGTCGTCTTGCCGCACCCCGTCTTGCCCATCAGCACCGCATAGCCGCCGGTGGGGACGCGCAGGGAGACATCGTCGAGCCGAAACTCGCCGGCCTGGACCGAGATGGATTCGACGATGATCATGCGAATTCCTTACAGGCCCATGTCTCGCGACCCCCACAGCCGGGCAACGATCAGGACAATCACCGCCGACACGACCATGATCAAGGAAACCGCCACCGCGGCTTCCAAATGGCCGACGTTCAACTCCAGGAACACGGACGTCGACAAGACCTCCGTCTTCATCCGCGTCGCCCCGGCAAATACCAGCAACGGGCCGAACTCGCCCAGCGAGCGAGCCCACGCCAGCGTGAGGGCCGTCATCATGCCGCGGGCCGCCTCGGGCAACACGACCCAGCCGAACGCTTGCACTCGGCTGCAACCCAACGACAACGCCACGTTCTCGCACCGCGGGTCGATGTGGTCGAAGGTATGTTTCATGGTCCGCACGGCAAAGGCGCAGGCCACCGAAAACTGGGCCAAAATCACGGCCGGAATCTGGTACACGACGTCGCGCGCCAGCCAGCTGAACGGCGGGAACTGAAACAGGATCAGCAAGCTCAGGCCCACGACCAGCGGCGGGAGCACGATCGGGATGTCCAGGACGGCGTCCAGCAGACGTTGCCCAAAGAAACGGTGCCGCGCCATCAAGTATCCCAGCGGCACGGCGACCAGCACGGAGAAAATCGCAGACATCGTACAGGAGATCATGCTCAACCAGATCGAATACTGGATCTTGCGGTCGGCCAAAGCGGTCAGGATCGGGTTGGCGGTCAGGGCGGTCAGCCACGGCTGCGGCGAATCGGCGGCGGCGTGCAGCGTCTGGCGGACCATGTACGCCACGTCGGCGGCCAGCAGGGCGACGATCAGCAGGACGTATACGCCGCCGATGATCCCCAACACGGTGAAGAACGCGGCGTCGGACAGCACGATTGCGCGCGGCGCCCGCAGCCGGCCAAGCTCCTCTTGGCGCTCCTCTTGGCGCTCGGCGCCGGCTTCCGCTTCCGAAGCCTGGACGGGGCGGGACGCTGACGTGCCGTTCATGGGATGGCGGTTCCTGCGTTAGCACGCGCCGCAGGTCGCTTCTCCGGCGGCGAAGTTTGGCGGGCGAATTCGGCCGACGGCCGAAAATGGAAACCGGCTTTCTCGAAGGCCTCCGGCGAGTCGAGGATCTTGCGCAGCAGCCGCCGGCCGAGGTACTTGTGATCGCTCGTCTTGGCAATGCTGAACGGCTGGATCGCCAGGTTCAGCGACGATTCGAACCGCACGACGTCGACCGTGTCCAGATTGGCTTGGACGTCCGTCCGATACGCCAGCGCGGCGTCCACGTGGCCGGTGACCACGTCCGGAACGATCAAGGCCGAGGAGGATTTCTCGACGACCACCTCACCGGCCTGATTCTGTTTTGCTTTGAGCCGGTCGTACAAGCCCTCGTGGACCAACAGCCGGCGGGTCAACGCGCCGATGGTGCATTGGGACGGCTCGCCGACGGCGACGCGGACGCCGGGTCGGATCAAGTCCGCTAATGCCCGCACCTTGGTGCTGCCCTTGGGTACCGCGATCACTATCTCGGTATCGCTGACGTCGACGGCGTCTTGAAACCACTGTTTCACGTTTTCCAAGTAATAGCGGTCGCAAGCCATGTACACGTCGGGAAAGCCCTGTTCCGGACGCTGGCCGTCGATCGTCTGCATGCGGCTGGTCAAAATGCCGCAGCCGTCATAGATCGTGTTGACCGTTGCGTCCTCGCGCTGCTGGAACTCGGCAATGATCTCCTCGACCGCACGGCGATTGACCGAACCGCAAAAGAACGTGACCTCGGGCCGCTCGGTCCAGCGATCGCCGTCGACCGGTTTCAAGCCGTGTTGTTCGAACACTGGCAGACCCCGATCACGAGCGGACAGATAACGCGCGAACTTGAGTGCCGCCGTCGGTTGGCGAGACGAGTTCAGCACGCAGACCGACACCAGATCCAATTCCGCCTGCAACTCCGACACCTCGATCGCCTGGAGTTCATCCCGAAAGGCCGGCATCTGGACCGTCGCGTCCCAAACGATGCCGGCGTCGACGCTGCCGAGCTTGACGTCGCTGGCGACTTCGTTGACCGTGGGTTTGAAGACGCCGTGTTTCGTGACGTGCTGTTCCAATTGTTGCCACAGCGTGCCGCCGTCGAGAGGCACCTGCTGCGCCGCCCGCTTGGTGGCGCGGCCAATCGCGGCCTGATCGGGATTGGCCAGCGCCACCCGGACGTCGCCGGCCAGCAAGTCGCGAAGGCCGGCAATCCGCTTTGCGGAGTCTTTGCGAACGACGATCACGAGGCCCTGAGAAGCGACAGGAATCGTTTCGGCGGCCAGTCCCCGCTGACGCGCTTCGTCGGTGTACCAGTCATCGGCGGCCAGGTACAAATCGCCGGTGTCGAACTTGTTCACTTCGATTTGATGGAGCAGCGTGTCCGAGCCGCCGAATTGAATTTGGACGGCGACCCGGTACTCCTGTTCGTACTGCCGAGCAAGCTGCTCGACCGGAAAGCGCAATCCGGCGGCGCAGTACAAGGCCAGCCGCTGGGCCGATCCGCCTCCGCCGGGGCTCGTCGTCGGCTGCAAAATCCCGAAATCCGAACGTAATAGCAGCACGAGGACGGCAACCGAAGCGGCGCCGCCGAGCACCAGCAGCCACAAGCTGTTGATCCGGCCGGGCTGTCGCGTGACGTAAAGCATAATCTCTTTCAGGGCAATTTCGGCGTTTCCACGGATCTCAGTTCCCATCGCGCCTCGCCGCGCTCGGGGACGACGCTCCGCACGACTTGCACTAAGAAAACCTCCGTCTGCGGACGGGCGTCTGCGCCGGCCTCCCACACGTACCGCAGGGTTACCAGGTCCTTTTTCTGTCCCGCAAAGGACTCGTCCACTTGTTCTTCGTACCGCACGAACCGCGCGTGCCCCCCCGCGCCCGCGGCGACGATCTGCTGCAGCGGCTCGCGCCGGAAGAAAGTCTCGAACTCGCGGCGCGAATCCCGGTTGTTCTTGAGGTGCTCCGCGAGGTCCGCGCCGGGGGCGAGACGATCGTCCTGATTCAAATGCAGTTGATAGGCTTCCTGTAAACGGCCGGCTTGGACCAGGCGGAGCCACTTGTCGGCGTGTTCTTTCGCCTGGGCATACAGCACCTGCTGGCGGGCGACGCGCCACGTCGTGCCCCAAGCCCCGAACAGCACGCACAGCAGCAGCGCGGCGACGGCCGCTGTGCGCCCCAGCGGCGGGCGCTCTGCGCGGGCGATGGACCGCAGCGCGGCGGCGGCGACCAGGGCGCCGGCAACGGCCGCACAGACCAGCAGCGGACTGAAAACCGCGCCGCCGGCAAAGATCGCCAAGACGAGCGACAACACCGCCAGCCGGCTGACCGGCGGATACTCGGCCACTGTATCAAATTCCGTCGATTCGCCGCGCGAATCCCAAGATTCCTGAGACATGGCAGATTCTATTTCAACACCCGTTGAAGCTCGGTCAAGGAAGTCAGCCCCTGGGCGACCAGCAGGATGCCTTCTTCTTGCAGGCTGCGATGGCCATTGGCCCGGGCAATCTTACGGAGGACCTCGAGTTTTGGTTCTTTGACCAACGCTTCGCGAAGTTGGTCGTCGACATCCAACAGCTCGAAAATGCCGGTCCGCCCGCGATAGCCGATGCCGTTGCACAACGGCCCGTCTTGCTCGCACAAGGGGCAAGCGGTCGGCGGCAATTTAGCCTTTCGTTTCCGAATCTCCTTTTCTTCCTCCGGCGTGGGCGGCGGGGGCGGCGTCCATTCTTTGTAGAGAACCTTGACACGGCCGGCGGGAATCCCCAACTTGGTCAGCAGTTGAGGCGGCGGCGTGTACGGCTGTTTGCAGGTATCGTTCAGCTTGCGAACCAGACGTGCGCACAGCACGGCCCGCACGGATTTGGCGAATTCCTTGGCATCGGCTTTCAGCAACAGCACGCGGAGCAGAGCTTCGCAAGCGTCCTGAGCCCGCACTCCGGCGATCACCAGCTTGCCTTCGCGCGGGTCGTTGGCATATCCGCACAGCTTGTCGACCGTGGCCCCGTTGCAGAGATCGGAGAAGACGATCACCTCCGGCTGGGTGAGCATCAGTTTCTGCAGCAACTGGTCCGGGGTCACGCCAGCCGCGCCGTCAAACGTGGTGATGTTGATGTTCTCCACGTCCGTCTCGTGTTTCGCTTTGTCTTCGACTCCCAAAAAGTCTCGGAGCATGCGGTCGGTACTGCGCAGGGAGACGTTCCAGGTGGTCGTGAAACCGTTTCCCGGCGGGGCGGCGATCAGCACCAGGCCTTGGGGAGCGCGCATGTGCTCCAACAGGCGTTGTTGCATTTGCGGCCGCATCCCCAAATCGTCCAGCGTCTTGAATTCCTTGCGTTTCTTGGCCACCAGGTCGATGATCGCGCGTTCTCCCGTCTTGACGCCTTGGGAAGTGAGCGTGCCGACAAACTTGGCCTTGGTCAACTGGTGCTCAATCTGAAACTTGCCCTCCTGACGTGCTCGCCGCTCCTCGACCTTGACCCCGCAGAGCGTTTTCAGCACGGCCAACATGCCGTCGCCGGTCGCCCGGTCGCGGACGTCGACGTTGTGCCAGAGGCCGTCGATCATGTACTGGCCGGCGACTGCGTCGCGGGTGAAATCGAGCATGATCTTGTCCGCTCGTTTCACCAGGGCGTCGTACAACAACTCCTTGGCGGGTACCATTTGCTCGATCTGCCGCGCCGCGATTTCGCGCTGTTGGTTCTCCGGTCCCGAGCCGCCGAGGGCATTCAGGTCGATCTCAGGTTCGACGACAGCGTTTTTTTTCTTTTTGAAGAAGATCATGCTAAGGGGAGCCTAAAAAAAGTGGGGCGAATCAGCGCCGCCGGCCGACCGAGCCTGCGGCCGGCATGCGCCGCAGCGGCGGCTACAACATGGCGGACGCCTTGGCTTCGATGCCTTTGATAGCCATTTTCAAGGCGTCCGGATTCGGCGCCACGGAGAACGCCGTCGGGCGGTCGATCAGTTCCAAATCCAACAGGCTCTTCAGACTCATCGTAAAGTCCTGCATGCCGTCCTCCGCACCGATCCGGATGGCATCGGGCAACTTGTGGTCTTCGCTCTCCAGCACCAGCTTCTGAACCATGGTCGTAAAGAACATGATCTCGACGGTCGGCACACGGGCCACTCCGGGCTTGATCGACTTCAATAATTTCTGGGCGACGATTCCCCGCATGTTGAACGCGATCGCGCTGCGGATCGCACCGTGCATCTGCTCGGGGAACAAGTCCAAGATTCGGCCGATCGTCGACGAGGCTGTCGAGGCGTGGATCGTTCCGAACACCAAGTGCCCGGTCTCGGCCGCGTGGATGGCCGTCATGAATGTCTCCTCGTCCCGCATTTCACCCACCAGCATGATGTCCGGGTCTTCCCGCACGGCGTGCTTCATGGCGATCTGAAAGTCCTTGACGTCCATCCCGATCTCGCGCTGGTTGATCAGCGCCTTGTCTTCGGTGAACACGAATTCGATCGGGTCCTCCAGCGTCAAGATATGCACCCGTTCCCGCTGGTTGATGAAATTGAGCATCGAGGCGATCGTCGTGCTCTTGCCCGAACCGGTCACGCCCGCCAGCAGGATCATGCCCTGGTCAAAATTGCACAGGCTCTCGATCGATTCGGGCAGGAACAGGCCCTTGAAATCCGGGATCTTGTTGTTGACCCGGCGGGCCACCAGCCCCATGTGGCCCAACTGGCGGAGCAGGTTGACGCGGAACCGCCAGACGACGCCGTCGACGTCACAGGTGTGGGCGAAATCGGCGCCGCCTTCTTCCTCGAAGATCCGCCGATTGCGATCGTCCATCATCGGCACCAGCAGCCGCGTCATCTCTTCGTCATCGATCGGCGGCCGGTTGAGCGGGCGCAGTTCATTGCGGACGCGGACCATGGGCGGCCGGCCGACCTTCATGTGTAAATCGCTGCCTTCCAACTTGACCAAGGCGCGGAATAGTTTGTCCACCTCCAGTTCGCGATGATGTTGCAGGAAGCGCTGAATGTCCGGATCATCTTCCGGCGGGACGGGAGCTTTCGCTCGTTCTGCAGGCGACATGGGCAAAGATCCTTTAATACCGTCGTGGATTATAATCTCACCGGGATCCCCCGGGAGGCCATCAGAAGTTTCGTTTCCTGAATCGAATACTCGCCAAAATGAAAAATACTGGCCGCCAGAGCCGCATCCGCCCGGCCGATCAAGACGGCGTCCGCCAAATGTTCGGGCCGACCGGCGCCGCCGCTGGCGACCACGGGGATCGAAACCGCCCGGCTGACGGCCGCCGTGATCTCCAAATCATAACCATCTTTCGTTCCGTCGCGATCCATGCTCGTCAAAACGATCTCCCCGGCGCCCAGCTGCTGCGCCTGCCGGGCCCAAGCGACGGCCTCCAAACCAGTCGAGACGCGGCCGCCGTGAATGAAGACTTCCCAGATCTCTCGCCCCGCCTTCTGCACCCGTTTCGGGTCGATATTTACCACAATACACTGACTGCCAAACCGCTTGGCGGCTTGCCTCACAAAGTCCGGATTGCGGCAGGCGGCCGAATTGATGGAAACTTTGTCGGCTCCGGCGTTCAGCAGAGCCCGAATGTCCTCGATCGTCCGAATTCCGCCGCCTACCGTCAAGGGCATGAACACCTGCTCCGCCGTCCGCTGCACGACGTCGATCATGATCTCGCGATCTTCGTGGCTGGCCGTAATATCCAAAAAGACCAGTTCGTCAGCCCCTTCCTGCTCGTAACGCGCAGCAACCGCGACGGGATCGCCGGCATCCCGCAGATTCAGGAAATTGGTTCCTTTGACGACGCGGCCGCGGTCAACATCGAGACAGGGAATGACGCGTTTTGCTAACATATATCGAAGCGACCTAAACTATCAAAACTCCCGCCCGTCGCAACGGCCGATATGGGGCGTATTTCCCGGCGTTGCTCGAATTGCCACGATTCACAAGCCGGGCAGCGGTATTAGCTACGGAGGGCCCAAACCGCGCGCGTGTGCGCCGACGCCGTGACTCGCCGCGACCGCAATAGCGTACCGGATATCCGACCCCTCGGTCAACTGGCGTGCCACACTCTTGCATTTGGCATGTTTTATCCGTCGCGAGTTCGAAACAGCTCGACCCGTCCTTGCTTGGCCAGCCAACTTCGCACCAACCAAGTGACCGCGCACGCGCTCGCCGCACCAAGACAGACCACCTGGGCCGGTGTCAGGTTCCCTGCCAGCAACGCGCTGTCGGCCCGAAACCATTCACAAACGAAACGGATCGCGCAGTAGCCCAGAACGAACAGCAGGAACGATTCTCCCCAACGCCGCAGCCGTCCGTCGGCTACCCCCAGCAAGCCCCACAACATCAGCACGGCCGCCGCTTCATACAACGGAACCGGATGCACCGGTAGCGAGCGTTCCGCCGACGGCGCCAACAGCCCGGCGGTCAGGTGCTGGTAATAGGCCGGACTGCCCGCCGGATAACAAACGGCCAGCGGCCACTCGCCGCCGGACAGGGCGGGGAACGTCTGGACTTGACGCAGCCAAGTCGGATCGTCGACCGCGGCGGCCAGACGTTCGGGACAGGTGCAGATGTCGCCCCAACAGCAGCCGCCGAAGAAACAGCCCACGCGCAACAGGACGATTCCGGCCGGCAGCGAGAACGCAAATGCGTCCCCCAAGCGACCCAACGGTTGGCGCGTCGCCAGACCGTAAGCGATTACCAGTCCGACAGCCGCCAGCAGTCCTCCGAACAACACGCGGTCGTTCGCCGCTCCGTCCGCCAAGAATTGCGATACGCGACCGCCCCACCGTGCGCCCAAGGCGCTGCCGACCAGCAACACGGGGGACAGCCAGTCGATGTGCCACGCGGCAATCCCCAAGCGGCGCGCCCGGCGCCGGGCCAACCACCACCCCAGCGCCCACGCCGCGACGAGCAGGAATCCGTAGGCGTGGAAGGAAGGCCACCAGATCGCGCCGGGCGTCATCACCATTCCAGAGTGTCCGCCGGCCGGAACGCTTCGAGGACGGACTTGACCAGCGTCTTGTCGTCGGCCTTCCTGAACACCAGAGCCTCGTCGCCGTACAGCGAATCGGAGTTGATGTTTTTTGCGATCGCCGCCTCGAGCGCTCGGCTGCTGTTCGCACTTTTCACGGGTTCCTGATCCCCGTTCACAAAACGCAGGTGCAGCGTATCATCCGTCAACCCGATTTTTCCAACCAGGTACGGCGGTTGGTCTCCCACGCCCGCGAAATGCTCGTTGTTCAACGGCTCCAACGTCAGAAACTTGGTGCCGCCGATCGCGGTCAGCCAGGCCTTGCAGTTCATCCGTTGCGTGGGCGTCAATCGGCCGTTGTCGCTGCGGTAACTGAAGATGCTGGAGAAATATGTACGGGCGTCATAGGGACGAAGGAACAGGAGCGAATATTCGCCGTCAGTGTTCTTCGTCAACCACACCCCGGCGTAGGCCGGATCCACCTTGCTCTGTTCCGGATCGCCCACCGGGTGCCGGACGCAGGCGGTCAGTCCTAAGATCGCAACGACCAGCGGAGCGATGCTGACCACCGCCACCAGCGGACTCCACGCTTTCAACCACTGGACAAGCCGTGTGCGTTTCATCTCGGGCTCCTTCAGACAAAAATGCCTCTCGGACCAGACTGCCGACAAGCACGACGCGAAGCCGGCGCCAACCTCATTGTAGCATGTTGTCGCGTAGGGTAAGGTGAAGCAACGCCCTCAGCCGCTGCTTCTTCCGTTCGACCGACGTAATGCCAGTCGCGACGAATTAATTGTTGCGAGACGCCCTCCGACGCTTGCATCCGGGACGGCAAGAAGATCACAATCTCTATCGTCGTCGACTTCACCGGGTCGGCGGAAGAGTGGATCGGAATTGTTGCACTCACAACAAATTGCGAGGGTTCGACCATGAAGCGTTGGTTTTCGAGGGGAATGTCCATGCGGCCGTTCCGGGCGATTGCCCGATTGTCATGCGTGGTGCTGGTAGCGTTGACCTGGGGAATCGCACACGGCCAGGAAGCACTGCGGACCGTTCAAGGGACACCGGCCGCCGTGCCCGCGGATCCCGCGGGGCCCATGTGGGACATGGCCAAATTGTCAAAGCCTCCTCAGATGTGGCCGGCCGATGGATTTTCCGCAGAGGGCGTCAAGGCCGTGTTCTTCCAAGGGCTTCCGTACCAGGGCCGCGAGACGCGCGTTTTTGCCTGGATCGGTCTTCCGGATGTGCCCGCCGGCACGACGGTCCCCGGCGTGGTCCTGATCCACGGCGGCGGGGGAACGGCTTTCGACTCGTGGGTGCGGCGGTGGACGTCACGCGGGTATGCGGCCATTGCCATGGACACCTGCGGATGCGTGCCCAACGGCTCCTATGGGCGTTGGGAACGGCACGATGTGGGTGGTCCGCCGGGATGGGGCGGCTGGAAGCAAGTCGACGAGCCGCGGGAGGATCAGTGGACGTACCACGCCGTCGCAGACGCGATCCTCGCCCACAGCCTGCTGCGGTCCATGCCGGAAGTGGACGCCGGCCGCACGGGCCTGACCGGGATTTCCTGGGGCGGATATCTGACCTGTATCGTGGCCGGCGTCGATGATCGGTTCAAGTTCGCCGTGCCCGTGTACGGCTGCGGCTTTACCAACGAACACACGTTTGCGGGCAGCGTCAATGGACTGGGCCCCGAAGGCGGCGCACGGTGGATGCGCTGGTGGGATCCCTCCGTGTATCTTCCGGATGCTTCGATGCCGATGTGCTGGGTGACCGGCAGCAACGATTTCGCCTACACGTTCAATGCGCTCCAGAAATCCTACCGGTTGCCGAGTGGACCGCGGACGCTGTGCATCCGCCTGCGCATGCCGCACGGCCACGGAGAAGCGGGCGAAGGCCCCAAGGAGATCTTCGCCTTTGCCGACAGCGTCCTCCAAAACGGTGTCTCGCTTCCGCGTCTGACGGGACAAGGGCGTGACGCCAACCAAGTCTGGGTAACGTTCGAAAGTGCCGCCAAGATTACCAAAGCCGAGTTGAACGTCACCCGGGATGTCGGCAAATGGCCGGATCGAAAATGGGAAGCCCTGCCGGCCCAACTCGATGCGTCCGGACGAGTCACCGCCACCTTGCCCGCCGGAGTCACGGTCTATTATCTAAACCTGTTCGACGAGCGCGATTATGTGGCGAGCACGGAGCATGAAGAACTGTGACACCCAGGATCAGATGTGTCGACATTGGTGCACGGGGAACGCAGGCAAGAAGCCGCCGACCGAATCAGACGGAGGGCTGTTCCACGATCTCAAACAGCGTGTGCAGCTTGAACCGCCGGAAGATCTCCAAGACGACGGGAGTCAATTCGCACAGGCGAAGCGTGCCTCCCGCGGCGCGAATCCGCTTGTTCATCAAGACCAGCATCGCAACCAGGGCGCTATTTACAATGTCCAGAGCGGACAAGTCGATGGTGACACGCGGCACATCACGTGACCGCAAGAGCGACCGTACCAAACGATCGATGTCCTCCAAGGCGGGGGTCCTCTCGGGAAGGACCTCCAAGATCACCTCGTCGCCCTTATCGCGCTGGAAGCACCAAATAGACGCCCCACAGGCCGGACAATCGCGGTCGATCGAAAAAATGGGATGATATGGCAACACGGCGCCGCACACACAGCAGCGGAAATCGCACGCGTCGCATTCGATTACACTTTCTTCAGCGCACAGTAGCGACATAGCATATTCCTTATGCATCCTTACACTATTGAATATCGGCTACCCGTGCCGGTCCGCAGAGGGGACCGCGTCACTTAGCTTACCTATTCTACGCAAGTCAACGACAAGGAAAAATCCCCAAAAGGAGTTTACCCTCTTGCAGCCAGCAAAAGCCCCCTCGGCCAACTCAGCTGTGTTATTGTCAGTCTCGCCATCTGAACATCGCAGCATCCGAGGAGGGAATGCAGGACGGCAAGCGAGAAACTTGAAAAAACCTAACAGGACTACATCGTTTGTCAACCCGAGCATTGTGAGCGTTTCGCGGGAAAGTATTTGAATCACCTCAGAAAGGGTTAATTGCACCGCATGGCAAGAAGCGAAACCGTCAAGTCGATTGTGCACCGGCCCCCCCATGATGCGCGTACTCCGGCAAGGGAACGGTCATGGCATGATCCGGCGGCTTTGGCTGGTCTGGCAGCTTTGTTGGTCGCTGCTGCTTTGGTGCCCAGCGAGAGCACTGCCGAGTTGGGGGCGGGCGCGAATTGGATCATGCTATTGCTGATCTTCTGCACCGGCTGGCTGGCGAGCGTGTTTGTCCGCCCGGCCATGGTCCTTCGTGTGGACGTCATCGACGCATTGGCGGGAATGCTGATCCTGCTGGTTACGCTCAGCTCGTTGGTCATGGCGGGGCAGGGCTGCACAAGGGCGACGATCAACACGGCATGGCAGTGGGTCGGATTTGTCATTTTTTTCTTGTGGTGCCGCCAGTTGTTGCGCAGGCCCGCAGCAATTCGCGCGGCGAGTGCCGTGATGCTCGCCCTGGGCGTCGGTTTGACGGCGTTGGCGTATTACCAGTACTTCTACAGCTTGCCGCAGATGCGCGCGGAATTCTCGCGCGATCCGGATGCCATGCTGCGCGCGGCGGGAATCGATCCCGCGATCGGCTCGCCCGAACGGAAACTGTTCGAGGACCGTCTGCACAGCACCGAGCCTCTGGCAACATTTGCGTTGGCCAATTCCCTGGCCGGCTTTCTGGCGCCCTGGCTGGTTGTCGCCCTCGGAATTGCTGCGTCCGCCCGCGGAAGCCGAGAAGAAATCCACGCGTCGAACGCGGCGTCGACACCGCGACCTCGAGAGGCCGAACGCCTCGCGACTTCGAAAGCGCCGGTGAGGTTGCCGAAGCCGGTGCGTCTTGATTCGTCTTGGCGCGTCGTTCTCTTGGCGGGACTTGTTGCCGTTCTTTTCGGTTTCGCGCTGCTGCTGACCAAGAGCCGCACGGCCCTGCTGGCCGTCGGTTTGGGTCTTTCTCTGCTGGGGCTGTCGCGCTGGCCGACCCGGTGGCCGATCCGTTTCCGCTGGCAACTCGTGCTGGCCGCGACGCTAATTGCGGGAGTGCTGGCCGCTGCCACCGCAGCCGGAGTTTGGGATCGCCAAGTCTTGACAGAAACGCCCAAGTCGCTGCTGTATCGGTTTGAATACTGGAAAGGGACGGCGGCGATGATTGGCGACCATCCGTGGTTCGGTTGCGGACCGGGCAACTTTCAGCACTTTTACGCGACGTATAAGCTGCCGGAAGCGAGCGAATCGATCGCCGATCCCCACAACCTGTTTTTCGAGGTAGCGGCGACCTTTGGCGTGCCTGCGTTGCTGGTTTTTTCCGTCCTGCTAGGCTGCGTCCTTTGGCGATGGCTGCCCCGCTACGGATTCTTCAGTCGCACCGAGGCAGCCGGCGCGGACGTAGCGAGCGTACCGAAAAGTTCCCCGGAAGCTGGCCGACAGGCCGCGGCCTTGACCGCCGAGTGGACGACGACGCCCGCGATGTCGCAGACGATGTATCTGGGCGCGTTGGCCGGAGTCGCGTTAGGCTGGTGGACCGGATTTGTCATCGGCATGACCCCCGACCCATTCCTATTGTTGTGCGTGCCGCTTGCGGCAGCATTTCTCGCGGGCTTGCATCCCTGGACAGAACGAGGACGGCTGCCGCTCACGGTTTTCGCCGTCGCGCTCCTGGTGCTGACGGTCAACCTGTTGGCAGCCGGTGGGATCGGCTTTGCCGGGATCGCGCCCACGTGGTGGCTGCTGCTGGCAATCGTGAGCAATGCTCGCGCACTGCCTTCGCGGGAACGCGACTTGCCGCGAGTCGCCGTCGGACTGTTGACCGCCGCCGCCATGTTGTTGGTCATCGGCTGCTTCGCGACGTTGTACTCGCCCACCCTGCGCTGTCGTGCGAAACTGGACGAAGGCGAAGAGCGGATCCAGGCGCGGCGTCTGGGCGCGGCAGAAGCGGCCTTTCTGGCGGCAGCAGCAGCGGACCCCTACACCGCGGAACCGTGGAACAACTTGGCGGCATTGTATCATCACGAGGCGCTGGAGCGAGCGAACGAGGACTCGCTGTCGCGTTTCCAGTCGGCGGTGGAGCAGGTTCTGCGGCGAAATCCCCGCGCTCCCACGTTGCGCAAGCAGATCGGCGATTGGAGGTTGAGTTTATTTGCCCGCTGGGGCGATGATCACCAACTGCAGCAGGCGATCGTGGCGTATACCGAATGGGTGCGTTTGTATCCAAACCACGCCTTGGGCCATGCCCAATTGTCATTGAGTCATCATCTGGCGGGTAATGACGATTTGAGTCAGCGTGCCGCCAGCGAGGCGCTGCGGTTGGATGCTTTGAATCCACATCACGAGAAAAAATTGAGCCAACAAAGACTTTTCAATCCCGTTGCCAACTCCGAAGGACAACGGGAAAATGCCGAACAAATCGTCCGGCGATTGCGTAAAACAAGTCTATCGAAGTGATCTGAGCCAGCGATTCCTGCGGTGCGGGATCGAAACAAGTAGAGACGTTCATGAAAATTTGGATCTTGACGATCGGCATCCTTCTGGTCGGCGTCGCGGCCGGCGCGTCCAGTGCCTGGCTGGAATTCGCCTCGACAACCAATCAGTTCGAGCCCCACAATCAGCCGCTTGGCGCGGGGATCGCGCCCGTATCGGATCGAACCGGCCCTCAAGTGGTCGTGGTCGACGGCACGGATTTCGACTTTGGCGTCGGCCAGCGTCAGGCCGCAATGCATCACACGTTTGTCTTCCGTAATGACGGCGACGAACCGCTGCGACTCACGCAAGGGGCGACCACTTGCAAGTGTACGCTCAGCGAACTCAAGGCGGGCGACGTGCCGCCAGGAGGCACGACCGAAGTGCGGTTGGATTTCAAGTTGGTGACGATGGGCGAACAGTTTCGTCAGACTGCCGAAATTCACACCAATGACCCGCGGCGACCGAGCGTGACCCTGGCCATTCATGGCACCGTCACGGATTTGGTACGGCTCGAACCCGGCGACTTGGTGCTCAGTAACGTTCCCTCCAACGAAGGGGCCAAGGCCGCAGTGCATTTGTACGGCTTTGAGGTCAAGGACCTGCAAGTCCTGTCGCACGAGTTCACCAATCAAGAAACCGCCTCGTTCTTTACCCTCGATTGGAGACCTGCGACAGGGGACGAGTTGCGGGAGAAACCGGGAGCTAGTGCTGCCTTGGTGGGCACATTGACGCTAAAACCAGGCTTGCCTCTGGGGCCGATAAACCAGACAATTCATTTGCAAACCAACGTGGCGGAAGCGGACAAGCTGGAGTTGGCGATCAGTGGTTCGGTCGTCAGCGATATTTCGATCGTCGGCCCCAGCTCGTTCATCGAGAAACACAGCGTCGTAGTGTTCGGTACCGTCGAACGAAGCCGGGGAGCCAAGACGACGCTGCGGCTCCTGGTGAAAGGCCCGCACCGGCGGGAGGTGAAGCTGACGGTGCAAGAGATCGACCCGGCGGACGTGTTGAACGTGTCGCTGGGTGAAGTTCAGGAGATCAACGCCGGTGTCGTTCTAATGTATCCTTTGGAAATCGAAATCCGGCCCGATTCGCGGCTGATCAATCGCATGGGTTCAGAGCAGGCGAAGTACGGCCGAATCGTCATCGAAACGACTCATCCAGCAGTCAAGAAGATACCCATCAACGTCAAGTTCGCGGTCGAGTGAACCGCGACTGCGCGACATCCAGTGCGACATCCAGGAGGGAGCCGCTATGAGAAACCATCACCATCGGCGCGCGGGCACGACGGCGGCGTTGCTCCTGCTGGGAAGCATGTCCCTGGGCGGACTGGGGTGCAACGGCCGGCAGGCGACGGACGCTGCCGGGTCCGGCGGGACGGCGCCGGGTTCGTCCGCCGCATCCGGCGAACAGCCGGGCGCGTCGGCTGCCGCCGCTACGGCGCCGAGGGCCGAGCAAGAGCCGTTATTCGTCGGCTGGCCCCAGCCCGCGCTGGCGCTGCTGATCACCGGCCAGCAATCCGGCTATATCGAGCCGTGCGGGTGCACCGGCCTGACCAATCAGAAAGGCGGTCTGGTGCGTCGCTATACGAGCAAGCGGCAGTTGGAGGAGCGAGGCTGGGAGGTTGTCGCCTTGGACGTCGGCAATCAAGTTCGCCGGTTCGGCCGCCAGCCGGAGATCAAGTTCCAGATGACTGCCGAAGGGCTGAAAAAAATGAAGTACCGAGCGATCGGCTTCGGCCCGGACGATCTCCGCCTGTCATCCGGCGAGCTGATCGCGATCACGGCTGACGAAGGCGAGTCGGGGACACCGTTCGTCTGTGCCAACGTGGCGATCCTCGACCGATCGCTGACGCCGCGTTTGCAAATCATCGAAGCGGCCGGCAAAAAGATCGGCGTGACGGCGGTGCTGGGTACCAGCGAGTTGGCAAAGATCACCAGCGACGAGATCATCAAGCAGCCGCCGGAAGAAGCGCTGCGCGAAGTCTGGCAGGAATTGGACAAGCAAAGCTGCGATCTCTACGTCTTACTGGCTCACGCGTCGCTCCAAGAATCGGAGGAATTGGCCCGAAAGGTTCCCCATTTTGACGTGGTCGTTACTGCCGGGGGCGCCGGCGAACCGACGTATGAAGCCGAAAAGATCGCCGGCACCAGTGCGGTCATCGTCCAGGTCGGCACGAAAGGCATGTATGTCGGCGTGATCGGCCTGTTCGACGATCCGAACCAACCTCTGCGATATCAACGCGTCCCCCTGGACGCTCGGTTTCCGGATGCGCCGGAGATGCTTCAATTGTTGGCCTCGTACCAAGACCAGCTGAAAGCCGCCGGCCTCGAAGGTTTGGGCGTGAAGCCGATCCCTTATCCGATCGATCGCCAATTCGTCGGCTCGGAAGCCTGCATCGACTGTCACGACGGAGACTATGCCATCTGGAAAAAAACGAGTCATGGCCACGCCTTGGACTCGTTGACCCATCCCGGCGAACGGAGCGAGGTTCCCCGCCATTTCGATCCCGAGTGCATCAGCTGCCACGTGGTGGGCTGGAATCCGCAAAAGTACATTCCCTACATCTCCGGCTACTTGGGGCTGAAACAAACCCCGCACCTGCCTCACGTCGGCTGCGAATCCTGCCACGGCCCCGGCTCGGCGCACGTGGCCGCGGAAAACGGCGAAGGAAATCCCACCCAGGAGGCAATCGACTGGTACCGCGAGGAAGTCCGCCTGCCGCTGGCCGAGGCGGAGAAGAAGTGCATGGAGTGCCACGACTATGACAATAGCCCCGACTTCCACGCCGAAGGCGCGTTCGACCGGTACTGGAAAAAAGTTGAGCACGGCAAGAAGCGGTAGGGTGCTGTTTTTGGTTCGTAGAGAATAGCTCACTATCGCCTCAAAGACGCGCGTGTTGCTGAGCCACTTGCCGAAAACGGCAAAATGAGGAAAATCGCGGTTTTGTGCAACAGGCGGAAAAGAAAAAGGAATTCCTATGGACATTGCCGTGTTGGGAACGGGACGCGTGGGTGGTGCTTTGGGGCCACGTTGGGCGGGCAGAGGCCATCGGGTAGTGTATGGAGTGCGCGAAGCTGACAGCGTGGAAGTCCGCGGCGTCTTGGAGAAAACCGGGGTCGGGGCGACGGCCGTGGGAGTTCGCGAGGCGGCGGCCTTGAGTCAAGTGATTCTGCTGGCCATTCCCTGGAACGTGACGCGCGAAGTCGTCGAATCGCTGGGGCCGTTGGACGGCAAGATTCTGCTGGACTGCATCAATCCGATCAAGCTGGATTTCTCGGGGTTGATGCTGGGCGCGGCGCCGTCCGCGGCCGAAGAGATCGCGGCCTGGGCGCCCCGCGCGCGCGTCGTCAAGGCGTTCAATACGGTCAGCGATGCCACGATGGTCGACGCCTTGTACGGAAACCAGCAGGCATCCATGTTCTACTGTGGCGACGACGATCCAGCCAAAGCCGTCGTTCGCCAACTGACCCTCGATCTGGACATGGAACCCGTCGATGCCGGGCCGCTGAAAAACGCCTGCTACCTCGAGTCGATGGCGATGCTGTACATCCACCTGGCGATCTTCGGCGGCTGGGGTGCGCAGTGCGCTTTCAAGATGGTTCGCCGCTGATGGCAAATCACGAGGGCGGATGTCACGGCTGCCGGTTCGCCGGCGCGTGGAGTCGCCGGCGCAGGTCCGGAATGATCTCCGGCGGCAGGAACCGCATCAACATCTGGTCCGTGGCCAGCGGCGCGATCTCTTTGATCAGCGAACTGGAGACATGCGAATACTCTTCGTCGGCCATCAAGAAAATCGTTTCGATGCCGGGATCCAGCTGTTTGTTCGCCAGCATCATCGTAAACTCGGCGGCGATATCCGTCAGAGGCCGCACCCCCCGAATCATCACGCGGGCGCGGCATTGACGCACGAATTCGACTGCCAATCCGCTGAACGTGCGGATCTCCACGTTGCCCAGGGGCCGGCACACGCGCCGTACCAATTCCACTCGCTCTTCCGCCGGAAACAACGGCAGCTTCTTGGTGTTGACGCCGACGCCGACGATCAGGGCGTCGAACAAGCCGGCCCCGCGATGAATGACGTTCAGGTGCCCCAGTGTAATAGGGTCAAACGTACCGGTATAGATGGCGACGCGATTCGTAGTGGGGGGGCTCATATAAAATAGGTCCAACGGAATCGTACAGCTGTTTAAACTTCCGGCTAATGCATGGCCAATCCGCCGCTGACGTCCACCGTCGCGCCGGTCATATAGCTGGCGCGGGCCGAGCACAGAAAGACGACGACGGCTGCAATCTCTTCGGTCCGGCCGACCCGTCCCAAGGGCACTCGCCGGTTGAACCGGTCGGGCTCGGCATCGATCGCTGCCGCAATCATTTCGGTGTACATCAAGCCCGGAGCCACGCAATTCACGTTGATTCCCCGCGCGGCCACTTCGCGGGCCAGTGAGATGGTGAAGCCGATAATTCCCGCCTTGCTCGCATCATACGCGGTCTTGCCGGATTGCGAACCACGAAAAGCCGCTTGGGAGGAAATATTGACAATCTGACCGTGCCGTCCGGCCGCCGACAAGCGGCGAATCAGCTCGCGACTGGCTAAGAAAGTGCCGGTCATATTCACCTGCAATGCCTGACAGAAATCTTCGACAGCCAACTCCGTCGTCGGCCCCACCGGGCACACGGCGGCGTTGTTCACCAGGGCATCAAGGGGGCCCAGTTCCCGTTCGATTTGATCGAACATCCCCCTGACGTCGGCTTCCCGCGAGACATCGCCGTACACGGCAGCAGCGGGGCGGCCGAAGCTTTCTTGAATGTCACGTGCCACCGCTGCCGCTTCCTCGCGACGGCTGCGATAGTTGACGGCGACCCGCGCGCCCTCTGCGCCCAGCATCTCACAAATCGTCTTGCCCAGTCCCCGCGAGCCGCCGGTAACCAAGACGATTTTGTCGATTAACCCCAAGTCCACGTTTGTGCTCCTCGTCGCTACAGCCCTTGGCATCGTCGCGAGTTTCGCGGGCGGACGCAAGGGGTCAGCCATTGCTTTGCCCCGAATTGCCCAGCCGGAAACTTCGCAGGAACGAGAAGATGAAGTGGAGAGCTGGGCGGCAGAAAATGATAATGAGGCGGCCGATTTGCGCCCGGCGAGCACCTGCTTAGCGGCACTTTCGACGGCCGGGCAATCCTGCTAGTATAAGACTAGGTAGCAATCTCGCCGGATCATGGAACTTGAACGGGCAAACCGACATGCGAACCATCTATTTGGATTACAACGCAACCACGCCGGTTGCTCCCAGCGTGTTCGAGGCGCTCGAGCCGTTCCTCAAGGAGCACTACGGGAACCCGTCTAGTAATCATGCCTTGGGCCGCGCCTGTCGGGAAGCGATGGAGGACGCGCGAGGCAAGGTGGCGGCGTTGCTGGGGGCCGATCGGGACGAGATCGTCTTCACCTCCGGCGGCACGGAAAGCAATAACTTGGCGATTTGCGGCACCATGATGCAAGGTGTTCCAGGCGTGGCCGGACACCTGATCATCTCGGCGTTCGAGCACCCGGCGGTGGTGGAACCCGCCAGACACTTGGAGCGGTTGGGATTCGACCTGACCTTCGTCGATTGCGATTCGCAAGGCGTGGTCAGTCCGGCCAAAGTGGCTGCGGCGATGCGGCCCGATACGCGGCTGGTCAGCATCATGCACGCCAACAACGAAATCGGGGTCGTTCAGCCCCTCCGCGAGATCTCCCAAGTCTGTCGCGACCACCAGGTGCTGCTGCACACCGACGCCGCGCAGACGGTGGGCAAGATCGGTGCCTTTGTGGAAGAGTTGGGCGTGGATCTTCTCAGTTTTGCCGGTCACAAGCTGTATGCTCCCAAAGGCATCGGCGCGTTGTACGTGCGCCGCGGCGTGCGGCTGGAACCGGTGCTGCACGGTGCCGGGCACGAAGCGGGACTTCGTCCTGGTACGGAGAACGTGGCCTATATCGTCGGGCTGGGCCAGGCTTGCATGCTCGCCTTCCGCAGCCTGGAGGAATCCGCGCAGCGACTGGAGATGTTGCGCGATCGCATGGCCACACACTTGATTCAGGCCATCGGCCCGCGGCTGACCATGAACGGCTCCGCCGCGGCCCGCTTGCCCAATACGCTCAGCGTCAATTTCCCGGATGTTTCGGCCGCCGAAATGCTCGCCCGACTGCCCGAACTGTGCGCTTCGACGGGCTCGGCTTGCCACAGCAACGCGACAAGTATCTCGTCGACACTGGCCGCGATCGGTCTGGATCCGGACGATGCCCGGGGAACGATGCGTTTGAGCGTGGGTTGGTTTACCTCGGAAGAAGAGATCGACCGGGCCTCGAATCTGTTACTTGGGGCCTGGGAGAGTCTGGCACGGTAATCGCGGAAATAGCGCGGGATCGAGTCGCTGGAGTACCGCCACGCCGCCACGTCGCATCGCCGCGTTAGAAAGGACAAGAGGCAATTCGATGGCCCTGCGGATCCTGGCTCTGGAAACCTCGACACTGGACGCCTCGGTGGCCGTCTTGGAGGGCGAACGCGTCCTCGGCCAAGTGACGTTGGACCGGAGCCGCCGGACCGCGCAATGTTTTGCCCCCACGATCGCGGACCAGTTGCACAGCGTCGGATGGCGTCCGCCGGACGTTCAATTGGTGGCCGTCACCGTCGGACCGGGCTCGTTCACCGGCTTGCGAGTTGGTGTAACCGCGGCCAAGACGCTGGCTTACGCGGTGGGCGCCCAAGTATTGGGGATCCCTACGCTGAAGGTCATCGCCCAGCAGGCGATGAAACACGCGTCCTGCATTTGCGCCGTGCTGGACGCCCAGCGGCAGCAGCTGTTTGCCGCCGATTTCCAGTCTCAGGGCGAGGAATTGACGGAGGTTTCTGAAACACGAATCGTGGATGTCGCCCAGTGGCTGGCCGGCTTGTCACCCGGCATCGCGGTCACGGGCCCCGGTCTCGTGCGGCTTGTCGATCGGATTCCGGCCGAGGTCGAGGTTATCGACGCCTCGCGGTGGACGCCTCAAGCCGCAACGGTCGGGCGAATGGCCTATCGCGAACATCAGGCGGGAAGTCGCCACGATCTGTGGACGCTGAATCCGCGGTATTATCGCAGCAGCGCGGCCGAGGAGAAATGGCGTGGCAAAGCGGCGCCGCAAACGTGACGGGGACAAACGTGAAGGGGCAAACGCAGGACCGACGGTAGGCGGCGTCTTCCTCATGATCCGAGAGGCGGGTGCGACATGATCACGTTATTCGATCTGCGGCGACGGGTCTGCACGCTGTTGCAGGCGGCGATCTGCCTGGCGGCGATAGCCGTCGGATCCAATCTTTCGACGGCGGCCGAGACGCCGCGGCCGGCAACGAAACCGCCGGCGGACGAACTGCTTCAAAACAGCATGGACGACGCGCTGCTTCAGGATTTGAGCATACCTGCCAAGCCGAAAAGCGAGCCGCAGCGGGCTGCAAAAGACGACGAGATGCCGGCCCGCAGCGAAGCGGATTTCGAGGCGCTGCTGCGGGAGCAACTGGGCGCGGGCGAAGACGTGGGCCAGCCTTCGGAGGATCGTCTGGGCACGATCGGCCGCCGGATGCGACTGGCCGAAAGCTTGATCGGCCGTCAGGTGACGTCGCAGCAAACACAGCGCCTTCAGCAACAGGTCATTCAGGATTTGGCGCGGCTGATCGAGGAACTGAACAAGCAGGGTCAAAGCAGCCAGAGCGGCGCCCCATCGCCGGCCGAGCGCGGGGCCAAGCCCAAGGGCAAGAGCCGCGCAGGCAGCGGCGAAAACACGGGAACCACTCAGCCTGCCAAGGACAGTACCGATCGCACCGAGGGCACGGCCTCGGACCGCGAAGAGTTGGCGCGGGTTCAGATCATGCTCAAGCAGGTGTGGGGACACCTGCCGCCCAAGATCCGCGACCAGATGCAAAGCGCCCTCATCGAACAGTTCTTGCCGAAGTACGAACGATTGATCGAGGAATATTACAGCCGGCTGGCCGAGGAAGAGAGCCGGTAAAAGATTCGCTGCTGGAAAAGTGATAAGCTATTTTGGTTTCTCCTGCTGGGCGGATTTGGGGTCGGGAGAGAATCGATGCGAACCATTGTGCACTTCTTCGAGATAACCCGGACGAGGCATTGGATCGCGCGGGCGGGTCTGCTGGGAATGCTCTGGCTGGCGGCCGGCGGCTCGCGCACGGAGGGGCAGGATCCGGTCGGCAAGTTCGGCGATGTATGGCGGTGGCGCATTGCCGGGGCGGTTCAGGCTGGGGAAGACGAGGTGCGGCGCGCGGTCCTTCGTGATCTGCACACCCAGCTGGCCTGCCATCCACTGGCCCCGCGGAGCGAACTGGCCACGACCGTCTCGCAGAAGATCCGGGCGGCGTTGCAGGATTCGGGCTTCGGCGAGGCGGGCGTCGAGGTCCGCTTGGACGCGGACGCCCAGCGGCTGTGCGTCGCCATCGACGAGGGCCCGCGATACGTTCGCGGCGCAGTACGGATCGAAGGCCGCGGACTGATTCCCGTCGAAGCGTTGCACGAGCGGCTGACGCGCCCCTATCCACCCGCCGAAGCCCTGCGTCCTCAGACGGTCCAGCGCGGTGCGGAGCAGGCCGTGCAGTGGCTGAACCAGGACGGAAAACCGGTGAACTTGAAAGCGGCGGTTTGGGAGGCCGGCAAACCGGCACCGTTGAGTTCTCAAGCTCAGTCGCGGCTGGAGCGCGAGGTTCGCGAGGCCCTGGAGGATCTCGGCTATCGGGACGCCCGCTTCGAAGTCGCGCGCCGCTCGCACGCCCAGACGCGAACGGCGGATCTGGTGGTAACGATCGCGGATTGGGGATCACCGGCCGCGCTGCAGGCGATTTCCGTGACCGGGCACGAGCGGTCCTCCGAGGCGGCGATCCTGAAAACGCTCGATATCCGCCCCGGCGAGGTCTTGACGCGGCGGAGACTGGCGGACTTGGACCAGCGACTCAGCCGTTCGGGACGATTCATCAAGCACCATGTGACGGCGGAACCGGCGGACGAGAACAAGGCAGGAAAACGGCTCAAAATCGAGTTATTGGAGTCCGCTTATTCGGCGCCGCTGGAAGAAGAGCTGGGACGCGAATCCAAGGCCATGTTGCGCGGACGCGACTGGCTCTGCAACCCTGAAGGTTGGGAGGCGGATCTGGTCCTCACGCGCAAGACGCCGGACGGCACGCTGGAAATGGTCCTGTCGCCCCAACAAGGATTGCTGGTGGTCGAAGGCCCGCCGGGAGGCGACGCGCCGCCGCGGTTTGTGGTGGTGTCCACGACCGAACGGTTGTTCTGGCGGATTGCCGGCGTGCCGCAACGGCTGGAATTCCCCGTCGGCGACACGACCCTCGAACTGCAACTCGGTTTGAGCTTGGAGGCCAAGCCGGAGAAACCGGACAAGCCCTTCCGGATCAACATGGGAGTTCGCTGGGACTCCAAGAAGTCGGAGCTTTTTTCCAGCGGCTCCGCCGTCCGCTTTTCGCTGGACGTCACACCCTCGGCCGCTCTGGCCTTTCCGCATTTGCACGGCTCGCGGGTGTCTTGGCAGGGCACGGAGTTGACCGTGGAAACCGAGCGCGAACGGATCGTCATCGAGGAAGCCGGCGGACGACTGCTGCATTACCAGGGAAAGGGGGAAGAGAACGGCGTCACCATCGCTTTTGTGCCCGGCGCATTCTCAAAGCGTTGGGGCGATTTGCGGCCCGTGATCGAGGAACTCTCGAATGCGTTCAATCCCGCCCGGCCCGTCAGTTCGTGCCTGGAATTCGCGGCCGATGCACTGGCCGCTGTGCCCCAGGCGTGGCGGACGGAACCCTGGATTCAGGCGGGATGTCAGGCTATGCCGATGTTTCGGACGATGTTGGAACGCGGTATCCTGCAGGATATCGATGCGTATGCCGTGGATTGGTTCCGCGAGATTCCCATCCGGCTGTCGATTCCCGGCGAGGGCCCCGGACCGTCCAACGCTCTGGGAGCGATCGCCGGAAGCTTCGCATTCCTCGCCGCCGACACCTGTTTCCCGCATGGCAGCTGGATGTGGACGGTATGTCGAGAATCGGCCTTTGCGATGGCCAACGAAGCCAAGTATCTGCAGCCCACGCTGCAGCAGTTTTATCGGGACGAAGAAATCGGCCCGGTGGGAGCGCTCGTGGTCTCATGGCTCGTCGAACGGGTGGACCCGCGGCTGGCCCGCCAGTTTGCCTTGCGCGGACTGCGGGACACCTCCGTGGACGGTTTTCGTCGCGACTTTCTGCCGCTGCTGGGCGAAGGCGCGTTGCTGGGAAAGCTCCTCGCCCGCACGGCGATCGTGCTGCAGGAAGTGGACGAACTGACGGCGGCACGATGGATCGGCAGCCTTCCGGAAAGAGACCGTGTTTGGCTTGCCGCGGCGGTGACCGCCTTGCGCCAAGTGCGCCATCTGCCGGTCGACGTCGCGATCGCGTTGGCCCTGGAACAGGGTTGGCAGTCGGGGCTGCGAGGACGCCTGATGGAAGCGCTGGCCACACGCCGCGGCCCAGATGCCTTTCCCATTCCACTCGACGCGAATTGAGCGGTCGCCTCGCAGCGTCGCGCGGCGTTGACGCGCACGGCAAACTCGCACGCCGCCGATGCGCCACGCGACGTCGATCTGACGCGTTCCGCCGCGGCCTTGACGCCCCCGACCGACTCGCACGCCGCCGGGTGTGGCACTGCTTGGAACCACGCCGATTCACCATCTTGAACGGGTTGTCCACGGTTCCCAGCAGTGCCGATGCGCCACGCGACGTCGATCTGACGCGTTCCGCCGCGGCCTTGACGTCTCCGACCGACTCACACAACGCCCGGTGTGGCACTGCTTGGAACCGCGCCGATTCCCCTCGTGAAATGGTTGTCATCTGTTCCCAGAAGTGCTGATGAGCCCAGTGACGCCCCATTTCACCGCGGCCCGGAACGCCCGCGCATCGGAACGTGGCGCGGTATTGACGCACACGGCTGACTCGCGCGCCGGCAGCGTCGGGTCATCAGGAGCACGGTTTCCGGCGTGCGAGTAAGCCCTGTCACACGACGAGAGAAGAGCGCTGTGACCGCGGCGGCAGCACGCCCGCCTCTGCTTGACGTAGCCATAATAGGTACATCCGGGCCCCCTGACGTTTTTCAGGGCGATTCTTGACATAGTACAGGCGTTATGTTAAAGAGCACCTGATCCAGGGGTCTTTTGGTCTGTTCGTCCGGCAGCAGTTCTTGTCCAATAGAGGGGAGCTTTGGAATGGAACGCTTGCACTTAAGTACCGTTGGCGTGTCGTCGATCTCCGATTCTCGATCCTGCAAGCGCAGAAATCTGCGGCGACGAAGATCGACTCGTCACAACTCCAGTAGACGACTCAGCTTGGAAATGCTTGAGCAACGGGCACTTTTGAGCGTTTCCGTGACTCACGGCTCGGCACTATCGCGAGAGTGGCTCGTCCGGTTCAGCAGTATTTCGGGGGCGCCGGATGCACAGACGCAACGGATTCAGCAACTCGTAGACACAGCGGGAACGGGACTGCGTGTCATCGACTACTTGGGGGCGGACGGACTCGCGCTGCTCACGGCCCCCACGGATCTCGGACACGACGACATTGTAGGTTCCCTGAATGAATTGCAGGGATTCCAGTACGTTGAAGCAAACTCTATCGGTAGCTGGGACGTGATCCCGAACGATGCGCAGTTCGACGAGATGTGGGGGCTGAACAATTCGGGCCAGTTAGGCGGCAAGGTCGACGCCGACATCGACGCGCCGGAGGCTTGGGACTTTACCACAGGAAGTTCCCGCGTCGTCGTGGGTCTGCTTGATAGCGGCGTGGATCTCGCGCACCCGGATCTCTATGAGAATATTTGGCTGAACCAAGGCGAGATTCCCCCGAACTTGCGTTCCCTGCTCATCGACACGACCGGTGATGGCTTGATCACCTTTCGCGACCTGAACGCCCAACCCAATCGCCAGTATGTCGCCGACGTCAACGGGAACGGCTATATCGATGGCAAGGATCTCCTGCTGCAGAGCAGTTGGTCCAACGGGCAGGACGACGACGGCAACGGCTTTGTTGACGATCTCGTCGGGTGGAATTTCAACACGAACCAAAAAGACCCGACGGATTACTATGGTCACGGCACGCATGTCGCCGGGACGATCGGCGCGGTCGGCAATAACGGCTTGGGCGTGACCGGTGTCAATTGGGACGTCCTGATGATGCCGCTGATGCTTGGCACGTCTGGCCCGACGACGGCGGCGGCCACGGCGGCCATGAACTATGTCGCCACGATGCGCTCGACCTATGGAGTCGATGTCCGAGCGACGAATAACAGCTACGGCGTAGGGTACTCACAATCACTGTTCGATGCCGCGCAGCGGATGAGCGCCACCGACGTGCTGCTGGTCGCCGCGGCGGGCAATTCGAATCGGAACAACGACGCATACCCCAGCTATCCCGCCAATCTGGATCTTAACAACGTGATCTCGGTAGCTGCGACGGATCGGTACGACAACCGGGGCTCGTTCTCCAATTATGGGCCGACGACGGTTGACCTGGGCGCGCCGGGCGTGGCCATCCTCAGCACCTATACGCCGAACGCGGCCTATGCGACTCTCAGCGGCACATCGATGGCCACGCCGCACGTAGCGGGTGCTGCGGCGCTCGTAGCGGCGGCGGTTCCTGCCGCATCCGGTCAGCAAATCAAGGATGCTATCCTCAGCACGGTTGATCCCGTTCAATCCCTCGCGGGCCTCACCGTCACCGGCGGCCGGTTGAATGTCTTCAAAGCCGTCCAGAGCTTGGCGTCTGGTGGTGAATTGCGTCCGGGAGAAATCCGCGGGGTGAAGTGGGAAGACCTGGACGGAAATGGGCAGCAAGATCCCGAGGAACCGCCGCTGGAAGGCGTCGTCGTGTTCGCGGACCTGAACGCCAACGGCATGCGCGACGTCCAAACCGATGAGATGGACCCGGATGAATATCCCGCGGGCACCGTGCTCAACACGATCGATCCCGCCGTGCGGCTGACGCCGATCGATTCCAGCGGCAATCCCTACAGCGGCGGTACGGTGCGCGCGTGGGACGATGCAACCTATGCGTCGACGGGAACTCGCGTGTTCGGATACTCATCCGCGCCTTATTTTACCCCCGCCACGAGACTGCGGATGGACTTCGCCAAGCTTGAGGGGATCGTCAGCATTGACGTGATCGCTGATTCGTCGGGTGATATCGGGCGAATCCAGGTCTACGATTCGGCCGGCACGCTGCTGCAGACCGTCGACACGGCCAGTCTGGCAATGGGGGGCAAGGCGACGCTGACAGTCTCGCGGTCGCCCGCCGATATCGCGTATGCCATCGCCAGCCCGGCGACGGCTTCGACCATTCGGCTCGACAATCTCGTCTTCGGAGTCAGCGAGCCCTTCGCAGTCACGGACGCCGAAGGACAATACGCCCTGACCGGACTCCTTCCCGCTCAGTACGCGGTGCGCGAAGAAGTCCCCGAACGCTATCAGCAGACGTTCCCTGGGACGTTCAGCGGCCAACGGCTTTTCGCGGTCGCTCTGTTGTACCCCGGTTACATTGTCGAAATCGATCCGCAGACCGGGGCGGAACTCAACCGGTTCGCGACTCCGACGAGTATCAGCGGCGGCCCCGATGGTTTGGCGTTCGACGGGACCAGCCTTTGGTTCCTCAACGGCGGGGGCAACGACACGCTTTACCAACTTGATCCGGATACTGGCGAGGTGCTGGACGCGGACGTGATCACGGCGGGATCGCGATCGTACGACGCCCTGGCGGCGCTGAACGGCAAGATCTACATCCTGGATTACGGATTGCAGGACATCTTCGAGTTCGATCCGGTCACAGACACGATCACCAAGCAGCTCAACCTGTCCAGCATCGGCGGAGGCCTCGCGGGAATCCGCAATCCAGATCGGCTGCTGACGAGACAGGGGACGAACATCGTGGAGGTCGAACCGGCCACGGGGGCGATCACCCACTCGTTCGCGGCGACCAGTGGTCTGGGCTTGGCCGTCATCGGTGGTGAAATCTACACCAATGCGAGCACGACTTCCCCGACGCTGAACGTGTATGCCCGGACGGGCACCCTGTTGCGCCAGCTGACCATGCCCTTCGGCTCGTCGGCACTCGGCAGCGACGACATCGCCGATGGCGATGGTTCCCACCGCGTGACCCTGGAAGCAGCGAAAGTGCTCGAGGGCATCAACTTTGGCAACCAGTCCGTGCTTGGAGCAATCCGAGGAGTGAAGTGGGAAGACCTGGACGGGGATGGGCAGCAAGATCCCGAGGAACCGCCGCTGGAAGGTGTCGTCGTGTTCGCGGACCTGAACGCCAACGGCGTGCGCGACGTCCAAACCGATGAGATGGACCCGGATGAATATCCCGCGGGCACCGTGCTCAACACGATCGATCCCGCCGTGCGGCTGACGCCGATCGATTCCAGCGGCAATCCCTACAGCGGCGGTACGGTGCGCGCGTGGGACGATGCAACCTATGCGTCGACGGGAACTCGCGTGTTCGGATACTCATCCGCGCCTTATTTTACCCCCGCCACGAGACTGCGGATGGACTTCGCCAAGCTTGAGGGGATCGTCAGCATTGACGTGATCGCTGATTCGTCGGGTGATATCGGGCGAATCCAGGTCTACGATTCGGCCGGCACGCTGCTGCAGACCGTCGACACGGCCAGTCTGGCAATGGGGGGCAAGGCGACGCTGACAGTCTCGCGGTCGCCCGCCGATATCGCGTATGCCATCGCCAGCCCGGCGACGGCTTCGACCATTCGGCTCGACAATCTCGTCTTCGGAGTCAGCGAGCCCTTCGCAGTCACGGACGCCGAAGGACAATACGCCCTGACCGGACTCCTTCCCGCTCAGTACGCGGTGCGCGAAGAAGTCCCCGAACGCTATCAGCAGACGTTCCCTGGGACGTTCAGCGGCCAACGGCTTTTCGCGGTCGCTCTGTTGTACCCCGGTTACATTGTCGAAATCGATCCGCAGACCGGGGCGGAACTCAACCGGTTCGCGACTCCGACGAGTATCAGCGGCGGCCCCGATGGTTTGGCGTTCGACGGGACCAGCCTTTGGTTCCTCAACGGCGGGGGCAACGACACGCTTTACCAACTTGATCCGGATACTGGCGAGGTGCTGGACGCGGACGTGATCACGGCGGGATCGCGATCGTACGACGCCCTGGCGGCGCTGAACGGCAAGATCTACATCCTGGATTACGGATTGCAGGACATCTTCGAGTTCGATCCGGTCACAGACACGATCACCAAGCAGCTCAACCTGTCCAGCATCGGCGGAGGCCTCGCGGGAATCCGCAATCCAGATCGGCTGCTGACGAGACAGGGGACGAACATCGTGGAGGTCGAACCGGCCACGGGGGCGATCACCCACTCGTTCGCGGCGACCAGTGGTCTGGGCTTGGCCGTCATCGGTGGTGAAATCTACACCAATGCGAGCACGACTTCCCCGACGCTGAACGTGTATGCCCGGACGGGCACCCTGTTGCGCCAGCTGACCATGCCCTTCGGTTCTTCGGCACTCGGCAGCGACGACATCGCCGATGGCGATGGTTCCCACCGCGTGACCCTGGAAGCAGCGAAAGTGCTCGAGGGCATCAACTTTGGTAACCGCCACATCCCCGGCGAGATCCACGGATCGCTGTTTGTGGATGCGGACGGCGATGGCCTGCGCGATCCCGGCGAACCCGCCCACGCGGGTGTGACCGTCTTTCTCGATACCAACAACAACGGTCAGTTCGATCTCGACGAGCCCAGTCAAGTGACTGATGCCGACGGGGTTTATGGATTCACGGGCCTGAGGCCGGGCGACTACGCGGTGCGAGAAGTGCTCACCCAGGACTACCAGCAAACGTCTCCCGGCGTGGGCGCCGACGCGTTCTACGGAATCCAAGCCAGCACTTGGCAACTGATCGAAATCAACCCGGCTTCCGGGCAGGTCACCCGGATCGGGAGCGCGAACAACACGCCCTTGCACGGGCTCGTCGTCACCCGCGACGGGAGCATGTACGGGATCAACGGCTACGATAACGCGTTCTACTCGGTCAACCCTGCGACCGGCCAAGCGACGCGGATCGGTGCGAGCGGCTACTTCCTGGTCTGGGGCCTGGCCTACGACCGGGCCACCGACGTGATTTACGGGCTGGGCAAGACCAGTCCGTCCGACACGGTCAACCGCTTGCTCACGTTCGACCGCAACACCGGTCTGGCCACGCCGATCGGGCCGGGAACCACGGGCATGACAGGCACAAGCGGAGTGGCGTTCGATCCGGAGCACGGCCGGATCCTCGCCTTCGACAACGCCGACGACGAGATCTACGCCTTCAGCACCAGCGGCAACGCCGCCCGGTTGTCCGTGTTCGGCATGAACGCCTACGGGCTCGCCTACAGCGGACACAGCCTGGTCGCGCCCACCAGTTCGACAATGCTGACCTTCATCAACCCTGATCTCGGGGTGGCGACCGGCGCGATGTTGATCTCCGAGCCCATCAGTCTTGAGACGCTTGATTACGTGCCCCGGGATTCCTATGTGCGGCGCGTCAAGCTGGCGGCCGGCCAGATCGTTTCGGGCCTGGAATTCGGCAACCGCCTCGTTCTCGGCGAGATCCAGGGATCGGTATTCGTCGACGCCGATGGAAGCGGCACATGGGACGCGGGCGAGGAAGGCCATGCAGGAGTCGCTGTCTACCTCGACTTGAACGACAACGGCCAGCAGGACACCGGAGAGCCGGCGCAGACAACGGGAGCCGGCGGCACGTATCGATTTGCGGACGTGCGGCCGGGGAACTACGCGGTCAGAGAAGTGGTTCCCGTCGACTTCGAGCAGACCTCGCCCGGCAACGGTAGCGATTACTACTACGGCTCTGCCTCCGCCAACGGTCAGTGGCAGCTGATCAAGATCAATCGCGACACTTCGCAGGTTACTCGCATCGGCAACCCCCAGACGGTGCCTCTGCGGGGCCTGGTCGTTACCACCTCCGGCGCCATGTACGGCATCAACGGCACCGCGAACGAGTTCTACTCGGTCAATCCTGCCACCGGTGCCATGACGCGGATCGGCCACGCCGGCTACCTCTTGGCTTACGGACTGGCGTACGACAAGGGTACGGACACGATCTACGGTTTGGGCAGGAGCAGCTCGTCGGACACGGTCTACCGGCTGCTGACCTTCGACCGCACCAGCGGAGTGGCAACTGCGATCGGTCCGGGAACCACCGGGTTGAACGGTCCCAGCGGGCTGGCGTTCGATTCGGTCCAGGGCCGGGTGCTGGCGTTGGACAACTCCGACAAGGACATCTACGCCTTCGATCCTAACACCGGCATCGCCACGTTCGTGACGCGGGCAACGTCGGCCATCAACAGTTGGAGCCTGGCCTTCGACGGCCAGAAAGCCGTTCTTCAGCAGGTCAACAGCGCCAACATGTATACCGTCGATCTGACGACCGGGGCCACGGCTCCCTTGCCGCCTCTCTCGGAGTCTGTGTCCGTGGACGGCCTGGAACGCGTTCCCAGCACCTCCTTCGGTCAGCCGGTGTATGTCGGCCCTGCCCAGACCGTCACAGCCGGCGATTTCGGCAATCGCTCCATCTTGGGCGACATCGAGGGGGTCGTCTTCGTGGACATCGACGGTGATGGTCTGCGGGATGGGGGCGAGCCGGGGCACGCGGGGGTGACGGTCTACTTGGATCAGAACGATAACGGGCAGTTGGACGTCGGGGAGATCACCGCCGTGACGGACCAAGACGGGGTCTACCGCTTCGACGCTCTACGCCCGGGGCGGTTTGTAGTGCGCCAAGTCGCGCCGCTGGGGTATCGGCAAATCGCCGCTGGCCCGGACGCCGACACGTACTATGGCGTGGCCAACGTCGGCGGCCAGACGCGACTGGTTCAGATCGACGCCGCCACCGGCCGGGCAGCCTGGGTCGGAACGCCGATGAGCACGTACATGCACGGGGTCGTGATGACCCACGACGGCCGCCTGTACGGCATCAACGGCCCCAGCGGCTCGTTCTATTCGATCGATGCGGTGACGGGCCAGACGACGCTCATTGGCCCTAGCGGATTCACCATTACTTGGGGCTTGGCTTACGACCGGGCGACCGACACGATCTATGGCGCCGGCCGGGCCGCCACCGACGGGTACAACCGTCTGCTGATATTCGATCGCGCCACCGGTGCGGCCACCGCGGTCGGCTCGGGGAGTCTGGGCTTGACCGGGACTAGCGGTCTCACATTCGACGCGTTCAATGGCCGGCTCATCGCCTTTGACAATGCCGATGACGAGTATTACGGGTTCGACGGCAAGGGAACCGCCACGCGTCTGTCGGTGGCCTCGCCGCCGATCAACACGTGGGGGCTGGCCTGGAACGGTACCGCGGCGGTGCAAAGCCTCACGGACAGGCTGGTGTATGTGAATCCGGATATGGGAACCCGCAGCGGGGAACTCCTGCTGTCCATGTCGCTGACGCTCGACGGGCTGGAATTCGTGGCTGGGGATTTCTCTTCAAGGCTGGTTGTCCTGCCGATCGCAGGATCGCTCCAACTCGTGGGCTTCGGCAACAACGCCGCGCCGATCGCCGACGCCGGCGGACCGTACGCCGTCGCGGAAGGCAGCGCCATCTACCTCGACGCCAGCGGCAGCTCCGATCCTGAAGGTATGCCGCTGACCTACCTTTGGGACCTGGACGCCGACGGAGAGTTCGGCGAGACAGGCGCGGCCGCGGCCCGGGGCGATGAACGGGGACCGCAGCCTCGGTTCTCGGCCGCATCTCTCGACGACGGGCCGGTAACCGTGACCCTTCGGGTCGTCGACAACGTCGGCAACGCGACCGAAGAGACGGCAACGATCTTCGTGACCAACGTGGCTCCGGAGATCGTCGCCTTGTCGCTCAGCTCGTATTCGATCGACGAGGGCCAGTCGGTGACCGTCACGGGCAGCTTCACGGATCCGGCTTTGGGCGTCGGGACCGAGACGTTCAGCGGCTCGGCCGCGTGGAGCGACGGCGTCAGCACACTGCTGACCATCAACCCCGACGGCACCTTCAGCACGTCGCGCGGCTTCCCGGACGACGCCCCATCCACGGGCAGCGCGTCCGATGACTTCACCGTCACTGTCAGCATCAACGACGATGATCTGGGCGGCGCAACGGAAACGAGCGGTGTGCTGACCGTCAACAATGTCGCGCCCGTGCTGGCGGGATTGATCAGCGATGCAACGTTTGAAGCGATGGCATCCGAAGACGCACCCGTCACCGTCTTCGCCACGTTCACGGACGTGGGGACGCTCGATACCCATATCGCCACAGTGGATTGGGGCGACGGGAGCGTGCCTGAACCCGCTCCGGTAATCCAGGGCAGCGGAGGCGGCTCCGTCAGCGCTACACACGCCTACTCCCACGGAGGGGTGTTCACCGTGACACTGACCATCATGGATGACGATACTGGTGCCGACGTTCAGACGACAACGACGGTCGTCGTCGGCGCGGGCGTAAGAGATGGTGTGCTGCAGATCGTCGGTGACGGCGAGGCGAACGACGTCGCGGTGAGCAAACAGGGCGATGGCTGGTTCAAAGTCTATGCCGATTTCTTTCCGGAAGCACACTTCCGACTGTTCGCACCGGCGCAGATCAGCCACATCCAGATCTGGCTGGGCGACGGGGATGACCAAGTCACCATCGCACGCGACATCGACATTCCCGCGACGGTCCACGGTGGAGCCGGGAATGACTATATCGCCGGCGGGGGGGGGCGTTCGATCTTGATCGGAGGATCCGGCGCCGATCGACTGGTCGGCGGTTCCGCGGACGATGTTCTGATCGGTGGAACGACCATGTACGACAGGAACGATGCTGCGCTGTTGGCGTTGCTCAAGGAATGGGCTTCCAGCGATGATTTCCCCACGCGGGTTAATAAACTCCGCACGGGCGTCTCGCTTGCTGACGGAACTTTCGTCAAGCTGGAAAAAAGTACGACCGTCCTGGATGACGCCGACAAGGACAAGCTCACGGGGGCGGCCGGGTTGGATTGGTTCTTTTTCGAAAGCATGTTCGACAAGGCCACCGACAAGAGGGAGAACGAAGCGGACAACTGACCCACGGCCATGTCGGCCGCGGCTACTCAAACTCGATTGCCACCAGCGTCATGTCGTCGGTTTGCCGATTGCCGTCGCGGAATGCGTTCAACGCTTGCTCGATCCGCTGGACGGTTTGCTGGATCGGGATGCCGGCACTCGCGACCGCTGGATCCGGCAATAAATCAACAGCCCATACGCGTCGGTGGAGTTCGGTTCTTTCGACGTCGGCATCTTTGAAAGTTGCTCGAAACGCTTTGTCAAGACAGGGGAAGCGCTTTTCGCGGCAAGATGCGCGATCCGCCCATGCGCTGGTTGACCGCCGCGGAACAATCCGCTATCCAAAGGTTGGGGTTTTGTGAGAGTTCAGGCCAAACTCTATTACCCAGATCTGCTGCTGCGGCTTGATGGCGGTTGGAAAGGCGGTGCGGCGTGGCGGAGTATGCGGGCTGGCGGCGGCTGTCGCGGCGGTGGAGCCGCGCTCGACGGAAGCAATCGC